>CERP01009735.1_pt1 | contig 25553 bp, 22 predicted proteins | sample 530801 | NCBI WGS metagenome assembly CERP01 (sample SAMEA2620991, study PRJEB7988) | marine metagenome | biome: marine biome (ENVO:00000447); feature: surface water layer (ENVO:00002042); material: "saline water (ENVO:00002010), including plankton (ENVO:xxxxxxxx)" | depth 5 m | reverse complement strand
ACGTTGCTCTGCTTTAGCCATAGCCATCTGTTGTTTATTAGATGCGTCAATCTGTGCAATAGGAAGTGCTGACTCCATAGCAGCTTGTACTACAGCCATACCTGCCATAGAGGAGGAGGATAGACCACGTGCTGCCATTGCTGCGTTAGCTGCTCTCATAGCTCCTGCAGCCCATGCAGGTGTGTCTCCACCATCGAAGTCTTGCATAAGATCACCAAGCTCATCAGCTACAGATGCAGCCTCAGACAGAGCTAGTGTCTCTTCTACTTGCTTCTGATCTACTGCACTACCACTTACTAGCTGATCCTGTGTTACTTGCATAGCATCAGGTGCATCTACAGTTTGTGCCTGTCCTAGTTGAGCAGCATCTAATCCTAAAGAGGCAGCTTGATTAGGGTCCATTTGTGCCGCATTCATTTGAGCCTGACTGCTTACAGTACCTTGTGCAGCTTTTGCTTGGCTAGCTGCATCAGCTACAGCACCAGCAGATTTAGTTGCATCTACTGTAGGAACCTGTAAAGAGTCGGGCGCTCCTGCCACACCTGTCTGATCTGCTGTAGTTTGTTGAGCCTGTGTAGCATCCCCTGCTTGCCCTATCTCTGGGTTTATCTCACCCCCTGCTATCATATCACCTGTTACACCTGCAGTGCCAGGCTTGTATGCAACCTCTTGTGCGCCACCCTTCTGTGTTAACTGTCTAGTAGCTGCTGAACCAGAGGGCATAGTTAGGTTTGGATTAGTTGGTTCTTCGTTAGTAGTTGTAGTGTTTGCAGTACCTGTATCTGTTACGGTAGTTGTATTGCTTGCTGGTTGTGCATTAGTCACACTGGCATTAGGTTTATTACTGCTTCCATCACCGCTTGCAGGTCTACCAAATGTATCTTGACCTAATCTTTCTGCTGCTGCTTTACCTCTATCTGCTACAGGTATTGTATGTAAAGGAGCAGAAGCAGAAGTACCAAACTGATTTCCACCACTATTATTTCTTGCTACAGCAGCCTTATGTGTCTTTGCTGTCAGGTCTTTATATGCCTGTGAACCAAAAGCAGGACCGCCTAGAAACTTACTTTGTATTGGCTGACCTTCTACCATCTGCCTAGCCAACATAGTGTACTTGCCCATCTTAGCTGCTGCTGCAGGACTAGCTGCTAGGAAAGCATTGATAGACTTCTCATCAGTAGGTCCATTATAGCCCAGCGCTGGTAGTATCTTCTTTGTTAGTGTATCAGGTTTAAACCCTGCAAATTTATTAGCCATTTTCTATTTCCCTATTTGCATCCACAATGATGCGGCAATGAATGTTATTACTGCTACTGTTGACATCTTGACCATAGTGGACCATACACCTTTTCGTGTATCACGCCATGCTTCTAGTAAGTCACGCATCTCAGTTATATCTTTACGAGCATCATCATCATGTAGTCCTACTTCACGCAAAGCCATCTTAGCTCCACGCTTGGCTGATCTATCTAGCATAGCTTCTAGTTCTTCTGGTGTAAGCATTTATTGTAATTCAACCCCTCTATTTTCATAGGCACTTTCTGGTTGTGGGATACTGCCACCCAAATTAACGGTTGGATATGTTGACGAGTTTCCTGAAACAAGAGGACTGCTAGGCACATAAGTATTTCCATCTGTGTGCGTGTATGATATATTCTCTAAGAAGGTAAAATTGTTATTTGAAGTATTAGTTCCATTATGCCAAGATTGCCCTGAAGACGGATTTGTTCCACCGTTACTAGCACCCTCTGTAAAACTACCTTTAACAACACTGCCTCCTAATTTTAAGACAACAGCGGCAAAAGTAAATTGTGGGTTTGGTTGACCATTTGCTGTAGACATAGAATACCACCAAAAAAATCCATCTCCTAACTGTATTATATTACTGGAAGCACCATAGTATTCATTAAAAGCGTTTGGATTTTGCCCTAACTTGCCTATTATTCCACGTATAGCGGAGTCGTTTAAAGAAGCTTCAGTACCAGTAGTACCTCCTGCTTCTATGTGTATATCGTTTAAACTAATAGCTCCTGATGATTGTAATGCCATTAAGTTGATCCGTATAGTGTGCCATTGTTATTCAGTGTTCTTGAAGTTCCTGTTATAGCTGCTCCACCAGATCCTGCTGTAGCTGCTGATAAACCATTTCCAGAAGGTACGCTTCCACCTGAAGCACCCCATCCACCCCCTGCTCCTCCAGTATTAAAGCTAACTGTACTACCGCTTGATGTAGAAGAAGCAACCCCTCCTGCACCACCAGTATTTCCTGCACTTCCTCCAAAGCCTATATTTGGTGTTGGATTAGCAAAAGGAGAAACATACTGACCACCGATTCCTGGTAATTTTCTACCACCACCAGAACCTCCTCCTGCTCCACCAGCCCCAGCGTTACTTGCTCCTGATCCAGTACCATTTTGATTTATACCACCACCAGGTTGACCTGCTCCAAATGCCCCTGTTCCACCTGTGCCACCACCTGCACCGCCTCCTCCTCCTGATATATTACCAGTAGAGATTTCTATTGCAGCAGCGCCACCACCCCCTCCTCCTGCAATGTATGCACCAGAACTATTAGTAATAGTTACACCAGAAGAGGTTACAGATATAGCAGGACCACCATTGAAACCACTAGCAGGGGAACCAGAAGAACCTGCTCCACCTTTACCTATAATGTAGCCATTGTTTACAACAGTACAAGGTATGTTTATTGTTAGTGCAGCAGTAGTAGTGTCATCAGACCAAACCCATGCTCCTGACGATATGGTAAAAGTACCACCACTACTTATATAGTCTGATACTCTAATTTCTTGTAGTGCAAATAATCCATTAGTTTTACTTGCACCATACCACTCAGAGAAAGACATAGGAGTTTCTGAACCTTTAAATATAAGGTCACGTACTTGTGCTTCATTCACATTAACAGAGGTTCCTGTTGTACCCCCTCCTTCTACGTGAATCTGGTTTAAACTTATAGGACCACTAGTCTGAAGAGCCACCCTTTAATTCCTCTATCTCAGCTTTAAGTTCTTTGATTGCTTCTATTAGTAATCCATGAAGCTGGTCATACTGTACTGTTTTATAATCTACTCCCTGTTCCCCTGTATGAAACACTAAAGATTTATTATCTACAGCGCTAGGTAAAACCTTTTCAACTTCCTGTGCTATGACACCTGCAGAAACTTTACCACCTTGATTGTTATATTTAAATGTGTATCCATTGATCTGAGATACTTTATCTAAGGCATTGTCTATCTTCTCTATATCATGCTTCAGTCTTTTATCAGAAGGTACAGTACCTGAGTATGCAGTGATGTTTCCATCTACGTGTAGGTCACCATCATTTTCAAGCCTAGCTCTTTCGCCGTTATTGGCGTACCATCTAATCCCTGTATTTGGATCGTAATGAGTATAGTCGTGTGTATTACCACTGTAAACATTATCAGTAGTAGAATTTCTCCTACGGTCATTCTCTAGTCTGAAAGCAGTACCTGATAATGCCATACCGTAGTTACCGTCAGCAGTATACGTTGTATCGGTATCTACTGAAACAAAGTTTAATTTACCAGTGCCATCATTATAAGTTACAGATATGTTAGTTTCTGTGTTACCAGCTACCATTGCTCCTATAATATCTTGGATAGATTCAGACTTTAAAGACACAGCACCCGAAGACACACTGAAGTCTGTAGTATTGAAAGATGCAATACCTTTGTTTGATGTTGTAGCATCTTCAGCAGAGATTGAACCAGCATTTATATCTATACCTTCACCTGCAGATATAGCTGCTTGCGCTCTGGCGTTGGTAAAGTATAAGTTAGTTCCTTCTGATAAGTCTCCTGTGTCGTGGTTAGATATATCTGAAACAGTACCTGTAACATTTCCTGTTACATTACCATTTAAATTACCTGTAACGTTACCAGTTACTGCACCTGTTACAGGGCCAGTGTGAGTACCTGCAGTATCTCCTGTGACGTTTCCTGTGACATTACCAGTCAAGTTTCCTGTGACATTTCCTGTAACGTTTCCTGTGACAGACCCAGTTAAGTCCCCAGTAACATCACCAGTTATACCAGAACTAGCACCTAATGTTGTGAAGCTACCAGCAGCAGCAACAGTACCACCTATAACAGCATTATCAATAGTACCACCATTAACATCTGCTGTGTCGGCTACTAAGCTGTCTATATTAGCTGTACCATCAATATATAAATCTTTCCATTGCTTGCTATTAGCACCTAGATCATATAGATTAGATTGGTCTGGTGTTATATTACTGTGTATGTCTGCCCCAAAAGATACACTGTCAGTAGAAGCGTCACCAAATGTTAGATTACCATTGATAACAGCGTTTCCTGTAACACTAAGATTACCACCAACATCAAGATCTGCAGAAGCTGTTACATTACCTGTAAAGGTAGAAGTCTCATCAACAGTAAGTATATCTGTTCTTAGTGTTCCATCAAAGAAGCCATCCTTCCACTCAATCGTAGGTGTACCAAAATCATAGGTATCGTCTGTCTTAGGACGTACAACACTAGATGTAACTACGAAGTCATTGGCTGGACCAAGCACTTCAATGGCTGGGCCGTTACCTGTTGAACCATCATGTGTGTGTCCAGTGGTTCCATTGAATGCTGCTTCAATAGCGTTGTATTCTGAGTTAAAGTCTGCAGCATCAATAACTGCACCTGTAACTATGTTAGCTGTCGCTTGACGTGTATATCCTGCCATAATTATTGCCTATCGTTTTGTCTATATTGTAATACTGCTGTGTCTAATGTGAAGGGTGGGTTAGTATCGCTGCTTGTTATTCTCATAGCAACTGTGTGGAACGAGCCTATTAAGTTCTCATTGTATATTCTCTTTACTTTACTACCATAGATCACGTTTGGATTTGTACCTCCGTACAAAGCATTTGGTGCGCCATACGTAAAGATACCACCACCACCTGAAGCTGAACTAATTGTTATTTCATCAGGTTGTACAATCCTTGTGTCATCACCTGAGTCTAAGTTAAATATTAACCTAAACCGTAACTCCATCTGACCTGTAGGATCTGTGTACAGTGTCAGCTTGTATGCTGTCTTACGTATCTCTGGATCTGTGATGGGCATGTATGGAGTTTCCATAATGGTTTCTATGTTGTCACCATCAAATCCATTTGTCTTTTCCATCTCATACAGATAGCCATCTTCATTAGCAAACATAATAGATTCAGAAGTTCCTGAGTACACACTGTCTGCTATATAAGACTTAATACCTTTAGTAGAAGACCACTCAATACCTCCAGCACCTTGAGCCTGAAACTTGGTAGCTACTAGACCTTGGGCTGTACTGTCATCTATAGATTGTACATATGCAAAGATCCTGTATTGACCTTTCTCTCTGAGAATAACAGAAGAGTAAATAGGTGTTGATCTTAGGAAGTCATCTGAGTCTTTGTTTATTTTATCTGATGCAACATCAAGTGCAAAGTCACCTATACGATCTGTAGCACTTAGTAGTCTGATACCATCAGGTGATAGATACATAATATCACCACCAAATTCCTGTATACTATCAGGACTTATACATCCTATCTTGTTTGTTATTGGAGTTATTCTAAAGTCAGAAGATGTACTTCCTGTTAGTTTTTTTATACTGTCACTAGTAAATATAATTAATTGGTCACGAAAGACAGCCATACCAGTTACATCATTACCAACAAACAAACTACCAGCGCCATTAGCTGCAGAAAAATCATCTACAGTGTTAGGTGCAGTGAAGTATATTTGGCTACCTTTTGAATAGAATGTTGTTTCTTTAAATACAACAACTAACTCTGCACCCTGTACATCTGTATTTATATTAGGGCTAGATGCTGTAAGGAATGACATGCTGTTGCCATTTGTGTTGTATATCCCTGGATAGTCTTGCCCATCTACAAATATAACCTTGTCATCACCATCAAAGTTAAACGTAGCTTTATATGCTTTACCTCCACCAATATCTGCAGTAGTAGCCATATGTGTCCAAGTAGTACCTGTACCAAAATAGTAAGCAGTGTGGTTTATGTCTGTTGCAGTTAGTGTACCTATTGCATCAATAGCAGCTTGATTTACTTTACGTGCAACTACAGCACGTCCACCTGATACAACATGCAATCCTTCCATTCTACCATAGCCAGGAACTTCAGTAGAGCTAAACTTTTCATAGCCCTTTATCTTAGTGTAGCCTCCCTGCCTATCAGCTTCCATGTTCTGTAGTATAGTAGCAGAACCTATTGCGTTTGTACCCTGCTGCAAGGGTGACATGTTAGAGATTAAACCACCTTTAAACTCTATAGGAAAGGTAGACCATTGTGTTGGCATTAGAAATGTACTCTTGTGTCACGTAGATAATTCATACGATTTATGTTTAAACTTCTGAGGTGCTTTATACCTGCTTGAAACTTTTGATTAGATATGTCAGCCATTTGTGTATCGCCACGAAACTGGTAGACAAAATACATTGCACCATCAATGATACAGAACCTATACTGCTCTGGTAGGGAGGGTACGTCTGTTGCTATCTCTAAGTCATATCCTGTCCTGTAATACTCGTATACTAACTCATACTGTTTATCTGGATTAGGATAACATATAAGTTCTCTACTTGGAGTTCTTACAATATGTGTAGGTGTAGATCTATTATTTGTATTAGTGTTATACTCTGAGTCTGCATACTTTTCTAACCACTCTTCGTAAGACATAACCTTTAACTTAACAGTACCTACATCAAGACTGTCATCTCTCTTGATACGAAAGCTATTCATATCTATAGTCTTAGCATCGTTAGGATAAGAATATCTTACAGTGCCTGGGTCAAGTATTTCACTATCATCTACGTGATTCCAAGGCCACTGAAACTCCTCATGGTTAATGTGTCGTATTGCAGCATTAACAGCATCTTTAGCAAACGAGAAATATCCTGTTGCTGTAGGAAAGTTAGCAGATGTTAACTCGACTTCATTTAGCCTATTGTTAACGTCATTAGTTAAACCTATAAAATCATATGCCATATTACTTCTCTTTTATTCTCAACTGGACTGACCTTTCAAACGTAAGACCATTACCTGTTGTTATAGAACAGCTAGTAGTATAAGTCTTATTTACTGTTCCTAATCCAAAACGTGCAGTAACTACCTTTGTATCAGCAGATATTGTTGATGCAATGAACTGTAACCCATTTACAACATCACCATTAGTTACAGATACTTTAGTGCCACTGGCATCCTTAATAGTCCAGCTAGCACCAGACAATGTTGTTTCTGGTATAAACCTAGACCAGTCTACGCTGAAGTCTCCTGTTTCGTCAGGGTCTTTATCAGGCCATTTGTAAGCCATTGCATATTCCTTAGTTTGTTATGAATATTGTTTTCGGTAAGTCTCTATATGGTTCTATAGTTACTGTAAAGTTTTGTGCTGGTATGAATACAGTGCTAGGTCTTGAATTATTTCTTACAGATTCTATAGTTACTGTAAAGTTTTGCGCTGGTATAGTAACTGTACGAGATGGCTGCAATAAACCAGCAGATAATATTACTACTGTACTTTCTTTGCTATATACTAATTCATCAGCAAAAGCTTGAAAATCAAACTGAACAGCAGTAGGATCTTCTATCTGTACACTAAAGAGAGCAAAGACAGAATTAGGTAAAGCAATACCTTCTAATACTAGTGGAGGTAGGTCTTCAGCAGTTCCTGTAGAAGTTACACTACTTAATGTTATACTTGATTTTGCTTGAAAGTCAAGTGTAGAATTAACCAAAGTAGAAGATATTGTATCTAAAACAGGATTTGCTGCAGCATTAAGTGTTAGTGTACCTGTATCTGTAGAAGATTCTATGCCAGTTACAGGAGCGTTGTTTACTCCTACAGGTGTAACATCCTCAACAAAAGTATTAGCAGATACTGCATCTATAAGTTGTGGGTTGTCATCTGCAGGAGATACATTACCTGCAAAGATATTAGAGGATACATCTTCTAATGTTAGATTAGCAATACCTGTTGCAGCAATAGTGTTAATAGAAGAAGTAGCAACAACCCCTGTTACATCTTTACTTATATTAAACGTTAAATTGTTTAATGTAGTAGATGCATCTACACCAATTACAGATATTAATGAATCTACAGACAATCCAAGAGCATTTGCTGTAGTAGTGCTAACAGCAGATGCAATAGGAAAGTTATTTACAGTGGATAAAGATAGAGCATTAGTAGTTGTAGTGGATGTTGTAGCAGCTAACGTAATGCTAGCATTTACAACAGTACCACTTTCACCTACCGTCCAAGATGCAACTGGATAATGCCCAAACATCTACCTAATCCTTATGTTCTAGCATCTACCCAAGCTGTAACCATAGCAGAGACTTCTGCGTTGGTCATGTCTGTATCATCTTCTTTCTTAAAAGCACTAGCACTGTGCATTGCTAATACCTTTGTGTCTAACTCAGCAGCAGTTAATACTGTAACTGTGCTTGGTATATGCCACTCAGGATTATCACGTGTCCAACCTATGTATCTGTTACCAGTAATAAAGTAACCACCGTCCTCTACCCAGTCAGGACATTTCATTCCACCAGGAGACATCTCTAGTTTGTATTCAAGTATCATCTTTGCTTTCCTCTTTCTCTAATCTTAGCATGTACTCAGGGTTTATGAAGTCTGCTTTACCAAATATTCTTTCGGCTGTCTTGTCAGCATTCTTGTAATATTTATTTGCCATTTGATCTAGAAACTCTTCCAAATCATTAGAATGTGGAAGTATTTGTTGCTTTATACGGTCTGCTGTATACTGAAGGTAACCAGATACTTCAGTCATAGCTACCTGTGGGTGTACACCATACTGCTGCATGTATTCTATAGTAGCCGTTGAAGCTCTGCCACCATCCATAAGGTTACGATACATAAGCTCAAAGCCACGTCTTACATGGTGTCGTTTCTCTTCTCTTTCAAATGCTTCTTCATCCCACTCATCAATACTAAAGTTTTCTTTTATGTTTTCGTAGCTATCTATAAGTACAGCAATATCTTTTATAGATCCATTTATTTTGTTCTCCATCATGACAAGACCATGACGTGCGGCCTTTAGCTCTGCTTCAGACACAACATCATCTTCGCCCTCTAGCTCTAGTATTTTGACACGTTGCTTGGCATGACCTACCTGTGCTTCTGACAAAGCCATCTTACGCTTCTCTACTTCAGCAGTAATCTGTCGTAGCATACGGTATGGTGAGTGACCATTGAGCATAGTCAATGTCATCATAGACAAAGTTGTTTGTGAGTTGTTACGATCAAAAGCTCTAGTAGCTTTGTCTATCTCTGGTAACTTCTCTGCTACTCTAGCTGCTGCTACTTGATTTATATTCTCAGATGCTTCTATAGGCAGTGAGAATGTTATCGGTTTAGTTACTACGTTTGATTTAGTCATATGCTATCCTTATGTTTTAGTTTTTTATTATAGCATTTAAATAAGTATTGTCAATCATGATGCTGCTCCTGATGTTGCGGCTACTTCCCTTACTGTCTCTGTTAAATCGCCAAAGTCAGTTGCATTACCTGTAGTTTGAATAGTAATTGTTTGAATTTGATTGGTTCTATTTCCACTATTAACAGAACCTCCAAGGATATGACCGACTGTGCCATTAGAACAAGCAGCTTGATCATCACTGGTTGCTAATAAATCTCCAAAATCTGTAGCATTGCCAGTAGTATCTGTAGTTATATATTGAATACCATTCATAGTAGAGCCACCTGCTCCGACTGTACGAGTTGCATCAGAGCAAACAGCAACGCCAGAACGAGAAGTATTGCTTGGTGTGAAAGTTACTAATATCAAGTCACCAAAATCTGTAGCGTTTCCAGGGGTGGCAACCGTTACATAATCTATGGTATTAACGTAATTTCCAACACTATTAGTACCCCCCAAAATTGTCATACGAGTGCTTCCGCTACCACAGCCAACAAAGTATCTAGCCACAGTCAGGTTACCAAAATCTGCTGCGTTACCAGTATTTGCTATTGTTATATAGTCCATAGTGTCTACTACAGTAGCACTACCCGAAGTCGGACGCCCAATAACATATACTGCTTTAGTCCCATCTCCACCTGCATCACCTTCATCAGATGTAGATGTTAAATCACCAAAGTCTGTTGCATTACCTGTTGAAGCTGTTGTTATATATGATATATTATTAATATGGGCTGGAGCACTATTACCTGAAACACCACCACCAAATACGGCTCTACTTCCATTACTAGCACCACTTAATCCTTGAATAGTACTGAGAAGGTCACCGAAGTCTTGAGCATTTCCTGCAGAAGTCATATCCCAGTAATCAATAACATTAGTTAGTGAATTGCCTCCTGCTCTAATTCCTCTGTCACCGCCCCAAGCTATACTTGAAGTAGAGCCACCAGAGCCACCAGAGCCACTCGCACCTACGTCTGTACTGTATTGAAATACCTTATCTACTAAAGGATCTACAATATACATTTTAGTACCATCGTTACTAAAAGTAATTCCATATTCCTGGCCAACTTCATTTGAAACATCGTAAGAAAGACTAGCGTAAGATAAAGTACTTAAATCATAAGCGGTAGATAAAGTGTATTGAAATATTTTATGATTTGATCTACCAAGAGTAAATAATTGAGTACCATCACTATTAAATGACATACTTATAGTAAGACCATCCTGAGTAGTCGGATCGAAAGATATACTATCATAAGACGCAGTACTTAAATCATAGGCAGTAGTTAAACTGTATGACAGAATATGAGATTGAAGTCCAGCAAACATTTTAGTTCCATCACTACTAAACGCTAGCGTATAGAAACTTGTTGCGCCAGTGTAGGTAAAATCATCTGATGGAGCAAGTTTAACATTATCATAGGATGTAGTGCTTAAATCCCAAGCTGTAGATAAACTGTATTGATGTACTTCTTGAGTAGATGTGCTGTCTATTATAAACAATTTAGTACCATTAGCACTAAAAATAATTTCTCGTGGATTTCCTTGAGTTGAAACATTAAAACTAACGTTGTTATAGGATGCAGTACTTACATCATAAGCTGTAGATAAAGTATACTGATAAATATAATCATTAGCACTTCCTACTATATACATTTTTGTACCATCAGTACTAAGTTGTACACTCAAAGGTGCGGTATCCTGGGTTATGGTTGGGGAACTTATACTGTCATAAGTTGTATTGGCTATAGAAGTTATACTCCAGCCACTAGAGCCACCAGAGCCACTACCTATTACAGTCTGCCACGCTCCGTTAGCATACACTTTGTACTCACTAGCAGTTTCGCTCCACCATGTATCCCCATTACTAGGGCTGCTTGGCTCTGTGTCACTCTCTGTGTGAATGAAACCTGAGATACCACTGTCAGCACCTACAACGTTAAACCCATTGGTAAAGTTAGGAGACTGTGTCCCTGTTGCGCCTGTTATCTTTGTTAATCCTTCAACTTTACTCATGACGCTGCTCCTGAGCAACCAGAAGCTCTTTCCGTTGCTGTTGTTAAGTTTCCAAAATCTGTAGCATTACCAGGTGTATCTATTGTTATATAAGAAATTGAACCTATTTTAAGATTTGAACCTCCTACATTAACGTATGCTCCTAAGTGCATCCCACGTTTACTTGTTGCATCACTTGTTTGTCCAGCATACGCCATGCCCAGATCCAGATCCCCAAAGTCTGTTCCGTTAGCGGAGGATTGTATTGTCATATACTGTATAACATTTGAGTAACCTCCACTTATTCCACCCATAAACACGCCATATGTATTATCACTTACAACACCCACCATACCATTGGCAATAGTATTCGCTAAGTTTCCGTAGTCTGTTGCATTACCTGGTGTTGACATTGTTATATATTCAAAAGAATCAGCAGCTTTTGTTCCACCTTGAGTACCTGCAAATATTCCTCTTGTTGTATCATTTGTTGTACCAAGCCCAGCAGCAGCAGTCCCTGTCATATCACCAAAGTCTGTTCCGTTACCAGTCGTTGCTACAGTTATATACTCAATATCATTCTTGTAACCGCCAGCTAAACTTGATCCAGTTATTATTTTTGTTCCATCTGCTACACTACCTGCAAGATTTCTTCCCACTAATACATCACCAAAGTCTGTTGCATTACCTGCTGTTGCAAAAGCCCAGTAATCCATAGTAGCAGCATTAACTTGACCGCCAATTCTTACACCTCTAGAACCATTACTTCCACTACTGGTTTTGCTAGTAGACTCAGTTAAGTCGCCAAAGTCTGTACCATTCCCAGGAGTAGTAATATCAATATATTCTAACTTGTTACTGTATCCTGATACTTCTCCACCAACAGCCATACCTCTTGTACCCCACCAAGCTATACCTGAACTGCTACCACCAGAGCCACCAGTACCTAACTCTCTAAACTCCTGATCTATATATCTGTAGAGTTTATCATTAGCACTGTCCCACCAAAGATCTCCTGATTCAGCATCAACAGGCTCTGTTACACTAGAGGTGTAGACTTGTTCTATGTCAACACCACCTACCTTAAACTTGTTAGGCATGTCGATAGCACTAGTAGCAGTCTCATGTTCTATTGTATTTACTTTTAAAGTACTCATAATGGTCCCTATGCTATAGCTAGAAATACTGTATTGTCAATGTCAAATGACCCAGCCCCAGAAGAAAGTTGGTAGCAAAGCCTTATAATCTCGCCTCCACTAAAACTATAGTTAGGACTTCTCATAGTATATTCATCATTTGTCTGCGCTCCACTAGTCTCACAATATAAAAAATTCGTGTTATAACCTTGATTAACCTGATGTATTGTTGAACTATTTGGTGCTGGTAGTGTCTGGCTGGTTTTGTAGCCAGTGGATATGCCATCTCTCATACCAGTATAAGTAGAACCTGTACTAGTAGCCCTATTAAACCTCCTGGCACTACTGCCTAGAGCTACAGCAGTATAACTTGCACTAGTAGCAGCGCTTATAGAAGAAAAACCTACAGCACTACTATTTCGTAGCCTAGAAGTTACTGTCTCATAACTCTCTGTACCTACAGAGAATATATCACGCCTGAGTACGGAATTACCAGCAGAGTTAAGTATTTGAAGACCTGCAAAGCAAACATCATTCCTATAACTAGTTGGATGAGTACACTTTAAGCCTATGTATATTCTCTTACTTCCACTTGCATTGTTAGGTACGTTAAAATCATATACATCGTATGGGAGAGCAGAATCAGAAGAGTTAGTATAACTCATTGTTTGTAGTGGCCTTGCTGGGATAAACTGAGTTGTTATAGAAAGATTTACATTTGTTATAGATACAACAGGAGAACTTGCAATTATAGGGCCAGAAGTACTATTTAATCTATAATCTAAATAAAATGTTTCAGTACTTTCTGAGACAGTATCAGCGGCTGTTCCAACAATTATAGTTGAATTTCCTGATCCTAAAGTCACTTGCCCAGAAGTGGCAGAAAAGTCTGAAGAGTTTGTACTTCCATTAAAGTTAACAGTCCAGTAAACTATGTTGCCTTCTGAATACGAATCTCTTATTTGAAATGTAGCACTTCCACCTTCAGTTATGGTAGAACTAGTAACAGTATTTACAGTAAGCTGAGTTGGCTTAGGCCAAGCTTTAGTCACTGTATTAACATATACATCATGCAGATCACTTACTTTACAGTTCTCTGAATCTTGACGTTTAACTAGTAAGCGTTCCCCTATTATTCCAGAATTTCTTCTCATGATGGCTCTTGTAATACATTAGGGGTTGATGCTTGTATATATCCTACATCGTACCAAACACGTGACCTAGCAAAATTATTACCCTTCTCAAAATAGACTATATGTCCTATCTTTAATGCATCAGTTTCAAAGCCAAAATCATCATCGTTAGAACCCCCACTCCCATCGAACTCTGTATATAGTTGTTGCGGTGATGCGCCCTTATACGTACCTGCATCCATAGGCATGTAGTATATATGAAACTGTTCTGCATTTGTAGAAGTGCTTTGATAGTTTCTTATTGCATATAAAGGCCATCCTATTTCAGAAACACTAGTATAAGGGAAGCCAGCGGCTGGACTACTAGGTTGTTGAGTTATATAGCTTTGATCTACTTGAAATCCAACTCTGTTTGTACCGCTATCAGAACCCATATTTCCATATGCACCCATTCTAAATTCAAACGTAGGGTCTTCACAAGTAACCATTATTCTGTAAAGACCAGTTATTAAATAACCAGCAACCCCTTGAAAGTTTTTACCAAAAGCTGTCCACGTAAAAGTTCTTTGATTGGCACTCCCTGATGTTGGTAAGGTTTCAGTTGTTGATCCTATAGGTATTGCATCAGCAACAGTAGAAGCAGAATTAGCTATATAGAAGTAGCCCCAGCCATCAAATATATCATTACCCCAATCAGACCATCGGTAGCTAAAACCATTAATTGTAAGATTTTGACTTCCAGCATGGTATCGAGAAATCAAAGTCTGGTTACTAACACTACTCATCCCTATAGTATTCGAATCTGGGTTAGTCAAACCTGTTATAGTATTATACATATTCAAGTTAGCATTTTGTGTTCCTAGTTCCCAAGAACGACTATAAAAAACAGGAGTTCCAGCTATAACTTTCTTAACACTAAACACTCCTTGTTTCTTACTTATAGAGTCTTTAGCATCAAGTGCATTACCTGTTATTAGACTATTATAGTGAGCGTTATTAAAAGCCACAAATCACCTATGCGTCATCTATTTCTTCGTAAGATATTACTATACTAAGATCACTGTTTGCACTTGCTCCTGCCCTTATTTGATCAGACTCTTCTAAATAGATAGCTGTGTCTTTACTAAGGACAATCAATGTACTATCTGCAGGTACATTTATAGTTGTTGCTAGACTTCTATTGGAGCCAGAACTACTGTCATAAAAGTAGCAAGTTGCACTAGCATCATTAGTCCCATCTATATTAGATATTATAATAGTATTTACTTTTATAACTTTATTAGAAGGACAAGATAAATAATTAGTAGTAGTAGAAGTATTAAGAGTACCTCCAGTAGTCTTACCATAAATACTTGTTACGTTTACTATATTTGGTGCTGCCATTGTTTGACCTTTCCTATCCGAATACCATAGCCATTGCTATGGCTTTACCTGTTGATGCTACATTGTTTAAACCTAATTGGCTCTTAAAGTTTGCAGGTGATAAATATCTTATGTAACCATCCTGTGAGCAATATACCCTGTCAATAGTTCCTGCTGTACCAGATGTAGTATTAATCCAGCCAAAATTAACGTAGCCATTTCCTTGACTTCTTACAATTTTATTTGCTTCGTTGTTTCTACCAGCATGTACATGTAGTCCATCACAACGATCAGCGTTAATATTTAAAGCATCAATATCTGCCTGAGTTTGATCAGCAGTTGCTCCTGTTTCAATGCCATCCAGCTTAGTTTTAAGTGTACTAGTAAAGTTCTTTTGAGTCAAGCCCCCATCACCCACTGAGTAGGTAGTATTAGCATCATTTACCCAAGCATAATCACTACCATTCCATGATAGTATTTGATTAGTACCTGCTGAAGATTGATTGAGATGTGAGTTTACATCACTATTTGCATACCCTGCAGGTACAGCAGCCCAAGTCATACCTCCTGTATTACCAGATTGAGCCTGTAAGAAATAACCGTTACTAGGACTGTTGCTTACTTTTAAGTTGGCCTCATCTACAACGTTGTCTACTATCACAGTTGCGCCATCAGCAGTACTTGTTACTTCCCCTGAGTGGTTGGGGTGTGTGTAGTTATTAGCACTGGAAGCTATACCATTTAATTTAGTTTGCAAAGCATCTGTAAAGGCGTTGGTATCACTATTAGCTTCGTAAGCAGTCTTTACTTCAGCATCTGTCTGGTCAGCAGTCGCCCCTGTTTCAACTCCATCTAGCTTAGTCTTATCTCCAGCAGACATAAAACCATCTGCTGAAGTTGTAGCATTATCGTGGTCATGACTGTTATCAGCTACAGTAGCAGTAATACTTATATCAGCAGAACCATCAAAAGATGCAGATCCACTAAGATCTCCACCCAGTCCTATAGTCCTAGATGTAGCTAATGTAGTTGCTGTAGTAGCATTACCATTAACGTTACCTGTAACATCGCCAGTTAAGCTACCTTCTACAGTGTCTAGTTTAAGCAATCCAAAAGATGTAGATGCATCAGCTAAATTTATTGCACCTGATGGTGTAGGATCATACTCATCTAATAGTGTCCACTTATCTTCTGATACATCATAGAACAAGCCCATGTGGGTATAGCCCACGCCTGATGCCCCTGTGTTTCTATTAGAGAAGAAACCTGTATCTACTAGTACTGGACTTGCTACACCTGTCCAAGTATCATTTAGTGTATGGCCTGTAGTTGCACCAAACTTTACAGATATGTTATCTGCACTGTGTATCATTTGTTCATTGCCAGTAATAGCATTACCAGTAGATATAGTAGTAGTAAAGTTGTCTGTGCTTACAGCAAATGTATCTGGTGTACCTACACTATCAATCTTTACATAGTAGTTAGTAGATGCAGTGCCTGTGAAGTGACCAGCAAAAAATGCATCATCTAAGCCTGAACCACTAAAAGTAGTATTAGCATCACCAATAGCATCCCCTTCATTTGCACGATAGAATGGCGCACCTGCAGTTACATCTGATGTACTTGTTGATGTAGTAGTACCAAGCACAGATAAGTTACCACCCACAATAAGATCATCACCTATATAGGTATCAGTTCTTACCCTAAATGAATTTACAGAATGGTTTTGTTGATTAACAAGTAATACACCATTAGTAGCATCAGAGTTAACAACCCATCCAAGACACATAGGAAAGTTAGGGTAGGTTGGTGAAGCATTCTGTACAGCACCTGGTGTTAATCCTACAAAGAAGTTTGTACCTGCTGAGAGTCCACTAGTGTCTACTCCATGTAGCTGTCCTGCAATAATACAATAACCATAAGTATTGTTAGGTATGTCTGCTGCTGCCAAACCTTGTGCATTGTATGCGCTAACATCTGTAGCATCAGCTAGTCCTACAGTAGGAACATCAATAGCACCTGTTGTGTAGTTACCTGAGAAGTACAAAGGCTTACCTTTGCCTATAGTAGATCCTGTACTGTTGTACACACGTTGATGCTCTTCAAGTCCTATTTCGTGTACTACATTCTGTGTGTCTGAATAGTAACTTAAAGTTTTAGTACCTGTATCATACCACAATCTTCCTTCAGAGTAAGTTGGTGCTGAAGCTTGACTTGTCATATCAATGTGAGTGCCTACATTAACTTCGCCTGTGGCTGTAGTATTAACAAAGCTTGGGCTATCTGTTGTAGCTAATCCTTGGTCTATAGCCTTTACTGCAGTCTCATCTGTTAGCTCACTATCCATAACAGCACCTGCTGCTTGGACATTAGTAGCATCTGTAACATCAGCACTAGTTTCTATTCCAGTTAGTTTAGTCTTCTCTGCATCTGTGTAAGCATTGGTGTCAGCGTTATTTTCGTAGGCTGTCTTTATCTCTGCGTCTGTTTGATCTGCTGTGGCACTTGTTTCTATACCACTTAACTTAGTTTGCTCTGCGTCAGTAAACGCATTAGTGTCAGCATTATTTTCGTATGCAGTTTTAATCTCAGAGTCTGTCTGGTCTGCTGTGGCACTAGCTTCGATAGCATTTAGCTTAGTATGGTCTGCATCAGTAAATACATTACTATCTGAAGCGGCCTCTACTGCTGCTCTGATTTCCGCATCTGTTTGATCTGCTGTAGCACTATTTTCAATACCGTTAAGCTTTGTTTGTAATGCGTCAGTAAAGGCGTTGGTGTCTGCGTTATTCTCATAAGCAGTTTTAATCTCAGCGTCTGTTTGATCTTCAGTCGCTCCAGACTCAAGTCCAGCTAGTTTAGTTTCTTCTGCTGTTGTGTAGGATGCTGTAGTATTATCTAAAACAGTAGAGTGAGCCTGTACGTCTGTGCCTATAGCTACACCTAGCGTAGTCCTAGCATCACTATCTGTAGTATCATCAAGAACTGTAGAAGCGTAGGATGTAATAGTAGTAGTAGCAGGTATGTCTAAGTTGGCTAAGTCTTCTAAGTCATCGGATCTAGCAAGTTCACCTAATAGTCTATTCTTTGATTTTGTCATGATGCTGCTCCTGAACTACAACCTGCTCGGCTTTTATTAACGGATAAGTCTCCAAAATCTGTAGCAGTGCTAGCTGTTACCAATGTAAATTTATCTATTCTTTTAAAGTCTCCAGTACCAGTACCGTTGCCTCCTACTACACCTCCCATAACTACACCATGCGTTGAACTTCCTGCCTGATTAGCATACCCTATAACTGCTGTCAGATCACCAAAATCTGTAGCATTTCCTAGTGTTTGTATTGTTATTGTTTGGATTATGTCTCTGTATCTACCAGTATAACCACCAGTGGTAGCGCTTCCTAAAGCAACATAACCACAAAAGTATCCCTTGGTTCCATCACTAACAACACCTATACTACTATCACTATTTTCCTCAAGTAAGTCACCAAAGTCTGCTGCATTACCTGTAGTATCTATGGTTACATACTCCATATTATCAACTTGGTACAGATTAGTAGTCTCATTAGTAGCATTACCACCAGCAAATACTGCTCTTGTAGCGTCTGCTGTAGCGCTATGTCCACTCTTATAAAATCCTAGATCTCCATTGTATGCAGCCATAGCTGTTGTAGCAATAGCTACATATTGAATATCTTTAACTTTGTAACTTATAGGTGAAACTGGATTACTATTTGGCGCATTTCCACCAGCTATTAATACTCTATTAGTATTCCAAGCAGAAGCTGCTGATTGACCAGGAGTATGTGGATTTCCAAAGTTTGTAGCGTTTCCAGTAGTAGCATACGCCCAATAATCTATGCCATTGTAACCAAAAGAATCGGAAGTGGTTCTGCCACTAAAGTTTATTGCTGTAGTACCGTTTCCACCCCCAACAGATTCATATGGAGCAAGGGTAAGATCCCCAAAGTCTGCAGCATTTCCAGGGGTAGGTATAGAAAGATATTCTATTTCGTTTGTGTAGCCACCACCACCATCTTTATTTCCTCCATGATAAACTACCCTATCACCGTGGGGCGAACTACTACTACTACCACCTCCACCAGAGCCACCAGAAGGTGTGACATCTCTAAACGAACTATCAGCATAAAATTTAACAGCGCCATCCCATAATAAAGTACCATTAGTAGGATCAGATGTTGTAACGCTAGAACCCATACCATCACCATGTGTGGTGCAATAATATGTCAAACCTGTCAAAGGTGCAGCAGCGTCTACAGCAAAGGTAACAGTTGCACCAGCAGTGCCAGCAGTGCCAGTAGATGTAACACCTGTGGTATAGGATACACCACCATTCTTAAAGGCTAAAGGGTGCGTAGATACAGAAGAGTCACTAACATCAAATGTATATGTCACACCTCTGAATAGTGTTATCGTTGGAGCAGTTACACCATCTATGGCAAACTTATTACCACCATCATCTACCACAGTAACTACTCTGGTAGTTGTGTCATACTGATATGTGTTTAATGTGTTTAGGGCAGAACCTGTAGAGTGTGTAGGGGCTACAGGAAAGTTAGGCTTACCTGTTCCAGCTAAATCTACTATGTTATCTACTTTAATTTCTGTCATTACAATACTACCCATCTAGCATTTACAGGAACTGTAACTGTTGCGCCAGTGCTTATTGTAATAGGTCCGACAGATACAGCATTTCTATTTGTTGACAATGTATAACTTGTTGTAACAGTAGTTTGGTTCTCATTAAATACTTGGTCAGTTCCTCCACCAGTAGCGCCACCGCCACCTCCGCTTCCAGAGACATCACCAAAACTTAAAGTACCACTACCATTAGTTATAAGTGCTTGACCGTTTGTACCATCAGATCCAGGTAATGTAAAGGTATTAATAAAAGTACTTAAATTAGTATTACCTATACCATACTCAACTATCTCTACTTTGTCATCTAAAGCACATGCATCATCTAGTATTACTTGAGTTCCACTCGTTGCAGTAAAATCTGACTGTAATAATTTAACACCATTGAGAAATACCTCAATAGTGCCTACTAAGTAATTGACATTAAATGTAGTTTGACCTGCTGATGCTGTCTGTTCATTGACAGTAAACGCATTAGAGGATAGTATTAAGTCAGATGAACTAGGACTTATGAATACTAATGTATTGTTACCACTAAGATTAAGTAAGGAGCCAGTAGAACTAGAAGTTAAAGTACGACTCAAATATGTACCTGAGTGTGTGTATACACCAGTACCAATCTCCCAGTCGCTATTATTGTTGTCTTCTATTACGTATCTTACAGTGTCGCCATCCACAACTCCACCAGCATAAAATGTTTGGTAGCCTTGAACAGCCGAACCTAAAGTTATCTGTCCAGTGCCTGTACTCGAAGTATAGACCTTTACCCTGTCTGCGAGGACTACCATTAGATTATACCTATGCTATTCGGATGACAGCGTTGTTTACATCTGCTGTTGGAAACACAATAGTAAAGTCACCATTTGTTGAAGTAACAGTTGAACCAAAGTTAAACACTGCTATAGCTCTGTTTGCTTGTGATGAGTTATATATCATGCAACCATCTGCTGATACTGTTGCGTTGGTAAATACTTCATCTGCGAAATCAACAAACGCAGTATTTCCAGATAATGTTATTGTAGCTGAATCTAGTACCTGACCACCTGCTGAGTAGCCAGAACCAGTTGCTTCATCTGTATTTCCTGTTACATTAGAGTAGTTTGTTGTAGCCACACCATATGTACCTGAATGCGAACCTTTGATAAGAGCTATCTTTAAACTGTCTGTATCTAAATCATGCACACCCCCAAGTAGCTCTTCCTTGAAGCTGTTGCACATTGCCGTTGTAATTGCCATTTGAGAATGTCCCTATTGTTTTAAATATACAAAGAGGCCAGCACTAGGCCAGCCTCTAAGTTTAACTTGATTAAGCAGCGTTGTAAATGCAAGACACCAATGCTTCTGGGCGTAGAATCTTACGTCCATATAGGTGCATACCACGTACAATATCTGCGAATGAGTCAGGATCTCTGTAGTTCTCAACCTTGTTGATCTGTTCAGCAGAAGCTACTGATTCTTCTTGACCACCAATAATGACACCATAGTTTGTGCCTTGTGCTAATGAGCCTGATGTTCCAGCACCTGTACCTGCAGCAGGTAAGTTGTTAGATACATAGATTCTGAAGCCATGTAGGTTGTTGACCAATAGTCCGTTTTGTAGACCTGCTCCACCGAAGTCAGCGTTCAATAAACGTGAGTCTTCGTCTTTCAGCATTTCAATGAATACTGGATCGACAACCAACCAACGTCCACGTGAGTCAATGTTTGCTACATCCATTGTACGAGCCATACGAGCAATGACTGTTAATGGTGATACAACATCTGATGAAAGTGCTGTAGCTCCAGGCAAACGTGATGCTAGTGGAACTGAATCACCAGTAGCGTAGGCTGTTGATGCTGAGTCTGCACTACCCAATGAACCGAAGTCCGTTGCATCTAATTGGTTAACTTTTAAAGATTCACCGTTTAGATTATTTGCTGTTGCATGTTGTGCATCGCCTGATGTTGAGGTGATCAATGCTCCTGATGCATCATATCCTGACATGTAAGATAGTAAGTCTGCATCCATTGCGTCTGCCATTTTGTATGCTGCTCTGTTTGCAGCCATACTGACATAATCAACGTTTGCAAATTGATCTTCAATGTCATCCATTTTGAAAGCAAAATAGTTAGCTTTGTCAATGGTTAGTGAGAAGTCTTCGTCTGCTAACTTCTCTACAGAAATAGCTGTGTGACGCTGTAGTGCGTTAACAGTTACGTCTGGCTCTTTCTGGATGCGTACAACGTCACCCTGATTTGCAATCTCTCCAAAGTAAGAGTTGTTTGTGATTGCGTTAGCAACTGCTGCTTTACGTAAAGCAATCTGTGCCTGTTTTGAGTAGATGATTGGGGACCAGTTACCTGAGTCCAATCCTGCTCGGGCGGAAAATCCACCCCCTGCGGTTCCTATAGCCATAATTAAATCTCCTTTATAGATATGGCGTGAAAATTGACACTACATATCCACCATGAAGAGGCTCTTTGTAGTAGGGTAGTCAGCTATGCTTTAAGGGTGGCCGCCCTTTCTGCGCTGGGCCTATACTCTGAGGTAAGTCTTTTGTGTGGCTAGTGTTGTTAAGCATACACACTAATGCTGTGTATATGCTATAGTTTTATCTACAATATTCTGTTTGTCAACTAGTTTCTAGTCATATCATAGATAAATTTACCAGAGCGTTGGGCTTCCATTATTTCGTCCTGACGCTTCTCGTATTCTTGCATAGACATTTTATCAACTACAGATTCTGATAAATACTTACTTGTGTCATCAGCTTCTGGTTTAGCTCCCTTAGTCTTTACTGAAGATGCTGCTGCTTTCTCTGCTGTATTGTCTTTCTTGATTTTGCTACTAATACCTGTATCAACTTTATACAAATCAATAACACGTGATACAGACTTAGCATCTTCTTGATTTTCATATAGTGCATCCTGTACCCACTTAGGCTGTTCTTTAGCCCAGCTATGAAACTTATCGTCTTCACGTATCTGTACAAAGTCAGGGTGCATACCTGCCAACTCAGCTTCTGCTTTCTCACGTTTAGCTGTAACACGTAAATCTTCTAGTTCAGCCATGCGATCTTCTAGGTCTTTAGCTGTAGACTTAGACTTCTTATCAGCTATAGTTTCTATAATAGCAGCAACGTCAGGGTATTCCTTTGACCAAGCTTCTAGCTCTTCATCAGTCTTTGGTAGTACAAGCTCTTGTTTTGCAGCTTTGTTTAGTTGTGCTTCTAAGGTTTCTATCTTAGCAGAAAACTCTTCTTCTTTCTTTTGTGTGTGTCTACGAAGATCACCATAACGTTTCTTGAAGTTCTTTTCTTCAGCACTTAAATCTTCTTCTTGTGCTTCGGCTTTTGGTTCTTCTTCTTGTTTGGTATCACTCTCTGCCTGTACTGGTTCAGCATCAGGCTCTTCGCTACTGGGTTCAGCTTCAGTACTTTCTTCATCTACTTTACCTCTAGCCAACTTCTTTAGCTGTTCTAGTTCTTCTTCGTCTTTCTTGATACGAGCATCGTTACGCTTATGTGAACCTGAATCTATTAGAACTTTCTCTATTTCAACAGGTGTGGCTAATGTTTCCGACATTTATTTTCTCCTTATGTTGGGGCCAGCATACGCTGGGTAGCCTTATGGTTATTTGGATTTTTTCTTTCTAGTCTTTCTTTTCTTAGTGTCACCACCTTTAGAAAACCCTGTTACTACACCTCTTTCTAGATTTTCCAGTGTTTGCTTGGTTCTGCTTGCTGCATCTTGCATAGCTTTAATCTCGTTATCTGTAGCAAGGTTTCTTCTAGCATCATCCACCTTGTTTTTAGTTCTGTCATCATAGCCCATTAATGCTTTAGTTGCAGCATCTCTACTTGATTGAGGTACACTAGAAGCTCTCTTAGACTTATGAGCCGCACTACCTATTGGGCTACGTCCATCGTTGAGTATTGTTTCCATACCACCTCCATAAGGAGCGTTAGGCTCGTTATCAAGCCCTGTTATTGGTGTGAATGGTTGTGATACATATGGCTGTGTAGAAGTGTCAATAGCTTTATTAGCCATATCTTCTATCTCTTGAGTTGGCATTGCTTCGTCAGCTTTTACATCAGGGCTATACGGCTTTCCATCCAGTCCTGGTAATTCAGTTACAGTAACTTCAGGAAGCTCACCAGTACCTGTCATCTCGATACCTTCCATCTCTTCTAATGGAACACCTTGCTTTGCAGCCTCTTCTTTTGTACCAAACAATCTTTGTATCAAACTTGGTTTATCTCTTTGTGCTATTTCTAAAAGGTTTTCTAAATATTCTTTCTCGTAGATAGGTAAATTAGGTTCTTCTAATCTTCTTTCTAGTTCAGCTACAGTTTGTTTGGATTGACTATACATAGCAAATTTAACTACACCTCCTAGTAGAGGATTAATTAAACCCATACCACCTGCTATAACATCTCCCTTCATACTCTGTTGTTCCTGCACCATGTCTGCTAATTCATCTACAGATAAGTTCTTATAATCTATTGGCTGTGGTGTAGGTGCAGCAGAACCACCACCGCCTCCACCACCAGAGCTAGGTTGTTCAGCAGGAGTTTCAGTAGTATCTACAGTTACACCGCCTCCTATAGGATAGTAACCGTCTGGTATATCCATTTGGGGTTGATCATTTATAAATGTAATATAAAGTATATGACCTGCGTCATTCTTATACATCCTAACTTCTACAGCACTTCCTTCTGCAAACATATCAGGTAAATCACCAAAACCACCAAGGCCACCCTCGTCATACTTACCGCCAAAATTTATTTGCTCTGCTATAGATTTACCTTTCTTCTTAGTCTTCTTTTCTTCTTCTTCTTCAAATAACTGTTGCAAGTAGTACATTATCATTTCTGCACGATTCTTAAACTTAGGCTTTACATCACCACCATCGTCCATTCCTTGTACTACTTCAAGGTCATCCATAGATAAATCTATATCTGCTTCTGATACTTCAATAGGATCTCCACCTATTCTACCATTAGCTTCCATGTCATCAAAACCCATCTTTGCTTGCATACGAAGATCTTCAAAAAACTTTACACCATAATATCTAACAACATCAGCAGGTACAACATACTCACCTTCACTTAGTTGTGCTGGTATATCGTCCCGAACCTCTTCTGGTAACGATCCTGTAGGTACTTCATTACCTGACACAGGGTCTACCCCACGTGTGCCAAAGTTCATTTCCATCTGTTGTTCAAGCGCCATTTACTGTCTCCTTCAGTAGCTTTAGCTTTCTAAGTACGTCTATCGCACCTTGTTGTCTATATACAATAACAGAATCATTAGCTGATTCCATTGTACGTTGTCGCATATTTATTAGATTGTCTATGTGTTGTTGAAACTCTTCATAGAGTTCTTTGTTATTGACCAACTGCTTGAGGGACATTTCCTGTAAATCCTTGCTCTCCAGGTGTAGGTGCTGTACCTGTACCTATTTGTGAACCTCCACCTCCTGATGTGTCAGCTACTCCCTGTGGACCTTGACCTTCTGGACCAGCTACACCTTCCTCTGGTGTTGGCGCTGGTGCTTGAAAGCCTTTTAAGATCTCAGCTTGTATAGCTGCATCTTGCATAGAGTTAGTAACCTTGTCAGGATCTAAGTCCATGCTCTTCGCAATCTCTCGTATAATATAATCCATCTTAGCAAAAGGTGCAAGCACTGGATTCTGTGCAACTTGTAAGAACTGCATCAAGCGTTGACTACGTACTTCGTTAGCCATCAAGCTTTCTGTACCTGATGCATGTACTTCTAAATCACCACGAATGC
>CERP01015022.1_pt1 | contig 25946 bp, 59 predicted proteins | sample 530801 | NCBI WGS metagenome assembly CERP01 (sample SAMEA2620991, study PRJEB7988) | marine metagenome | biome: marine biome (ENVO:00000447); feature: surface water layer (ENVO:00002042); material: "saline water (ENVO:00002010), including plankton (ENVO:xxxxxxxx)" | depth 5 m | reverse complement strand
TCAAGCGTAAAGAAGAAGCGAGTTTCTCCTGCCCAGTTGTTCCAAACTGCGTATATAGTTTTCATTTTAAAATTGGTGGACCAGGGGAGAGTCGAACTCCCGTCCTTAAAAGCGTTCCAAACGCCGTCTACATGAATAGCTACATTCGTTTTTACAGATACTGGTATAGCAACCATCTGTTGTCATCTGTTCTGACCCACCCTTGATTTGTTTCTGAGTATAACAAGGTTCAACTCTCCAATTATTATACAGAAGCTTTAATTGGATCCACTTCTGACTTGCTTAGGCTGCCAATTCGAGCTCAGAACCGACTACGACTTTGATGTCGAGGTCTTCGCCGACGAATTCGTCTGCGTGGTTCATGATGAATGCTGCCTCAGCAAGGAGGTCACTTTCTTCAGTGTCTGCATTTATTTAGTTTTGATTCGATTTTTTAAGAGGCCAACGAATCATCCTCTTCATGCAGGCGTCTAGTCAACAGTCAAGTCGAATCCAGAACTGGCCCAATATTGTTATCTATTTAGCTAAACTCACACGCATTTGTTTAAGCGCCCTGTCAGCGGCTAGTGTGGCGGCGACTGTATCGTTATTTTTCTTGCACGACCATATGTATACTTTGATCCATAAGAGCTCTTCTGCTGAGATGTTTGATGAATATTCCATACATTAATATAGCTTCAAATGAGAACTATGCAACCCTTAAATGATTGGTCCTAGATAAATTCCAAGAGCCGCCTCAAGTGCAAGCTCTAGACGCCTGTAGCCTTATCCCAACTTGAGATATGCAGCCGTGTCAGTCCCCTGAATTTGTACTTCTTAGCCATCTCTAAAACAAAGCGGGTACGCTCGTGAAAATCCTCTCTCGCATCAAGTCCAGGCATGCAACAAACACTGCTGACCGGTATCAAGAGCGGGTTGATGAAGTCCTGATACATCTCCTGAATGTCAGCTTCGCTCGATATAACAAACTTGAATGTACCACCCTTGTGCTTTATCACCTTCCTCAAAGCTTCAACATTGCGACGCTTGTCTAATGGCAATCCAGAATTGCTTAACTTGACAGAGCAGTTGATCCGATTGATCCAATACGAAAGAGCATCAGTAATTTCCAGTGTCCCATTCGTCTCAATTTCACAATACGGGGAAAACCACAATTCATTTTGAACTGCATACGTTTGCAACCTCTCCATGAACTTTACAATCTCTCGCTGGTGCAACGGCATAGTTGGTTCACCACCTGTCCATATAATATTGATACGCCCTTGTATAATATCCTCAAGAATGCCTTGTTCTTCCCAGCGCTTGATCAAATAATCATCCTCCTTCTCTTCTCCGAAAAGCCAAACTGGAACTGAGTCACATGTCCATGTCGCTTTACCCTCTTCGTGAAGGTCTCCTTTGAATGAGCCAGAATCAGTATTACCTTCCCCTGCTCTCTTGACATTTGCCACAAACTTAGGAGTACAGCCACATGTAAGATTACAGCCTTTCAATCTGACAAAGTAAGCAGGTATACCGGTATCAAACCCTTCACACTGCACTGAATAAAAGTCTTCACTAATTTTTAATCCCATATAAGAATGTAATATATTATAAACCCATAATCAAGCACTAATGTATTAAATATCGAAGTATGGAAGTAGACATGACAAGATATATCATAGAAGTCATCGGTATCATTCTGGGGTCTGGCGCTGTCTCATCTATTCTTGCATATGTGCTGTTCAAACGCAAGCATAACGCTGATGCAAGAACAGCAGAAGCAGAAGCAGTCAAAACAGAGGTATCTGTGGTGAGTGATCGAATAGATCAAGCTGATAAAATCGTGGCTATATCTACTAAGCTGTTAGTGGACGTAGAGGAAGAGCGTTCAGCACTGATGAGGGATAATGCTGAATTTAGAGCTGAAAATGACTTACTAAAAGAAAAAAACAATGAACTTGAGCAACATTTACAGCATTGCGAGACTAAATTACTTAGTGTCACACAATCAGGTTAATACCCCCGATATAAAAACTGTAGATGAGCCTCGTCTTCAAAGAAAGTTAGACGCTTTAGATGTTAAGTTTAAACTCTTAGACGAAGCAATAGATAAACTAGAGAGTGCTCCAAATACTCACATCTATAATTCTAATATAAGAAATACTTTAGAAAAGCTCAAAAGCGAGAATGTGAATTTACGGTTGCTCTTTTAAGCTCTCTCCCTGACATCGTCTATCGTCACGAGATCGTAATCATCTACCAAGACTCTGTATAGTTCAGGGTCATTTTCTTGCAACGCTTTTATTGCCTTGATAGAATTAGCGTTATCACCTCTAGTATTAAACAGCTCTATAATGCCTAAAATGCATTGCCTGTTACTTTCATCATCTTTTACAATCTCGTGGATTCCCAAAGCAAAGTCCCTTGTCACTGGACCGAATGGGTGATGTATAACCCCATTGGTTATCACCTTCATCAATTTTTGGACATGCATTGCATATGTGGTAGCATTAAGCCCGTTATCTGATTGAGAGTAAAATATGTCACGTGGTATCGCTGTTGTTGATAACGGTGTTCCGTGATATTTGATTTCTATAGATATCGGAGGTTCTCCGAAGTACTTGTGATCAAGATATAGAATTACCTTTCCTAAATCAAACTCCGTGTTCCTTCTTGAAAGATGTTCATGGATCACCTTTACTGAGTCAATAGTATCATTGTTGATATTATGTGTCTCCTCCTCTGTATATGGCTTTGATAGCTCTCTTGCAGCCACATGTACACCCCATACTAGATCTTCATCACACAAAGTGTCCGGATCAAGGTCCGCAATGAGTAAGTCATCTCTAACATGTTCTCTTAGACTAGATGCAATCTTTTTAATTTCCGCTTTGTAATTGAGTGATTGGTCTGACATCTATATAATATAGGATACATGGAGCCTTGTTGCAACTATTCTATAGAATGCGCCTAAATATGCTCATGGACCGTAGCGACTTACAGAAACTCACACTTATAAGTGAAAACATGCTTGCAGCAGGAATGGTAGGAATGGGAGAGCCAGGTGGACAGTCTTCCGGGCAAGCACCAGCAGAGGAGGAAGAAAGCGGCAACTTCTGGATCAATGCTGATGAAGCATACAAAAACCTCAATAAGGTAGTGAATGAATACTTCGACGATGAGCTAGCTGATATGAGACGGAGAACAAAAAGTACTCACCAATATATCATGCGCCTCAAACATGCATTCGAAACTGGAGGATTTGATCCCATCCACATACAGTTAGCAGAGACCCTTGCCCGCACTAACGGTGATGGGTCTGACCTTATTGATGCTATTGCAGAAGTTCTCCACGAGTATGGGGAGTATTTCTATGAGTCTATCCCAGGCCTTGTCTCATATCTATCATACAGCGAGTTGGGAGACGTCTTCATCTACACTGAGAAAGGTGGACAGCGCCACACTAAGAAGGTGGATGTCTCTGACATAGTTTCCTACCTGGGTGGTGGGACTATCTAACAGGTACCGATCGCTTGAGATAGCTCGTATGTGCCGGGGTCATAATCAATCTCCCACTTTATAGTTTCCCCAGCTTTTTTCTCAGCAACAGCTGTGCATTCAATATATGTCCCCGTGGCTATAACCGGGCCATCTTTGCTTGCGAATAACGAGTAACCTCCTCCGCTACTCTCGATAATGAAGGTTTTTGTTTGCATCTATATAGTATATCATACTGAACCACCAGAGCCAACTATTAAGTATAAATAATTATATGAGCTGGGAGGCGCTACAGTCGAAGGTTAAACAAAAAGATCCCGCTCATATTATGAGCGGGATCTTGTCGGGGTTAGTCGGGGTTAGTATGTATCATACGACACAGGAGGGTGAGTCCACCTATAATCCATGGTACTATTGTATTCCCAATACCAGTACAACATCCTGTACTGATCCGGGGTGGGTATATCTGTTGTAGTTCCTGGGATACGCACAGGGTAGCCGTAATCATTCACCTCTAGAACCTGGCGACCTCCTGCAAAAACAAGAGGATTGTACATGTTTACCCAATACCATGATTCATATGTCTGAGGGCTGATCTGAGTAGAATGCCACACACCTCCTGGACCCATAGTGGGAAGCTCGAAGATGATACCTGGACTTTCACTGCCCTTAGGAGTGAAGACTTTCGGAAGACCGTTTGAATCAAAAGGCCCATCTAATGGAAGCCCATCTGAGCCGAAACCCGGGGGCATCGGAGGATCCCAGTAGTGTCCTGTATCGCTGTCATCCGACCCGCCTTCCCAACCTGAAACAGGCCCTGTATCATCTAGATAATGCGGGTCATCAACATCACCCTTGAGAGGTGATCCTCCGGGGTTTCCGATGTCCTTCGCATCCTGAAGACGGTCTCGCCTTCCCTGCTCATTCGATGCCTTGAAGGGGTCATCCTCATCCTGCTCGATTAGATCTGGCGTTTTAACAGATGTCCACGGCACCCCATCAGGGTAGTTATATTTCTCGTTTTCAGTCTTTGTCTGTGGAGCAACCATTGTACAGGTGGTCTCCAAAAACGGGAATAGCGACATCACCGCTATTACCAATTCTCTTGTTAGGTTAATTTGCATCTTTGATGATAATTTATATCATTTCTAAATGCAACCATGTTTTATTCTTCTGACGAGATAGAATACACGATAGATATAAACCAAACGACCAATATAGTGAAGAAGATGGGGTCTGGAACAGGGAAATAATATCCCCATATAGTTGCAAATGCTCCGATTAAATTGTTAAACATATGTTAGAGGCTCCGGAGAAATTCCTGGTTGAATTTGTGGTCTACCGCGCTCTGTATACTTTCCAAAATACCATGGGAGGCACGCGGCAGACGGACGCGGCCGCTCGTCAGAATGAAAAACAAACAAGGATCGATCCCGGAACGCCACCAGATGCTTCCCCTGCGACGTGTGGCTTTATGAATTAATGTGATATTAGACGGATTCATCAAATAAATTTTTGAGTTTTCTATGGCTCCTATACCTGAGCCCAGCAGAGGACGAGGGAGACTTATATGGACAATATAATGTCATGCTAGCTCTATCAACAACAAAGTATAAATACCTGCGTGAATTTCCGACTCTTCTACGAATCAGCATTTATGTATTCTCCCCCACGGGACAAATCCCGTCTATTGTTTGACTTCTACATGCTCGCATATCTCAATAGTGTGGTGACTGAGCAGGAGAGACAAGAAGGGGAACTCACATTAAAGGGACCATCAAAAGATCAGCTGCGTCTCAAGCTAGATGATGTGGATATGATACAACACGCATATAAGACCGTTGTGGAGCGCCTCCGCAAACATATGTTAGCTGCTGTATATTATTCAATCGTGAGCGAGCTGCGACACTTTTACAGTTCAGCTTCATCAACAGCTTTAGATCTTGATGGATATGAACGTGAAGATGCAGAAAATGCGATGTCTGATGCTCACTTTGACATGGAGAGGGAGTATCCTCCGATGAAAAAAGTAGCGAAAGCTATGGCCAAAACACCCCGGTATGGAAGTGTTGACAGACGCATATTGATCAAGCTTTTGGATAATACAGACATGGAACCTGAAGATATAGTGGACATGGCAGGAAAGGCATTTTACTCATATGGGTTTCCCTGGCAAGAAGAATATGGCGGGGCCGCTTGGATGAAAATCACCCAGGGGTGGGAGAAGCTGTTCTATTCAAGCAATGTGAAAAATGCAGCGGTGGCAATCGACCACTTATATGACCTTCAACACAACAATGGATCTGTCCTGGATAAATTGAAAGAGTATGGTAATTGGATGACCCTGGCTCTGGATTTCAAAAGGGATATCAAAGATTTCAACTCGCTTCTCCCATTTGTGTCTCCTGCTCTAAAACGCAAAGCACAATCAATCTTACACTTATCTGGACATGAAAAGACTCATGAATCTAAGAGTATCAACAAAACATCTAAAGCAGTGCAGATCTCATATGGTGTTCTAGAAGATAACGGTTTTACTCCATGGTTCAAAGAGGAAGGAATGGAGATACAAGAAGGGGAAGTGAATTCAAATTGGTTCATCCCTGATGAGATGAAAAAACGTATGTATGTTCAGATGGAAAAGGATCTTAGAGATGAATGGGGCAAATACATTGATGGGAGGTTAGATCTCTCTGAATTTGATCCAAATATGTACGCGTCCGTGATAATCAGAGATGGGACGATTCACCGTATAAAGCTAAAGCTTTCGCTCTGGCCTACTAGGCAGCCAGGTCTGAAGGGCCAGAAAGGGCATAAAGGTACTTATTTTAATGTACCTGTCAATTCCAGAATTGACGATAGAACAGCCAGTGTAAATTTTAATGTCTGGTCAGAAGTAAGGAACCAAGGACAACAATCTCCTGATGAAATTGTTGCAGCGTTTCTGAACAATAAATGGGAGATAGAAGTCTTACCAGAATACCCGTCTATACCGAGACTACGGGAGATGCAATAAAAATTTTCCCGAGCTCGAATACGGTTGATTTGATGTCGTCATGCTAGTTCTTTCTGTAGCTTCTCCAGCGCTTTCTGCTTCGCGGCGCGGTTTGCCTTTCTCCAAGATGCGATCTCTTTATCGATCGGCGCCTTGTCAAGATCGAAAGCGGCCCCGAAGATGTACGCAAAAGGCACATCCACGACGTGGTATTCGTGCCCGCCATACGACCACGTCTCCTCTCCGGAGAACATCAGAGACCCTCCATATCCGTCCGGGATATCGAGGTCCTGGATATCGAAAATATCAGCATATGGGGCAGAGCGGATTTTCTCGCGGATATCAGCAAGCAACCGGCTCTCCCCATCTGTTACATCCTCGTATGGGGCAATGGCTTCCGCCATCTCTTTGAAGTATGCACCCTTGCGCTCTTCCACGAATGTGTTCACTCTGTCCACGGACGCGATAACGGTTTTTATTTCTTCTGGTTTCATTTCAAATGTGCTCTGATGGTTTCAAGGATTGCATAATAAAAAAATTGGGCAGGTTTTGGGATTTGCGGGCCTTTATGGCGATGGGGCCTATATAGGAAAAAGCGCGGGGATGATAAAAATCTATATGCGGATTTGCGCGGGGATTGACTAAAAAATGTTGGCATGCACATCTAGACCCAGTTCTGCCGCGCGCTCTATAGTAAAGAAATCCTTCCCCTATGGTCTCAGAGAGCGGATCTCTCAGGACTGACAAGGCATCTCCTCTTATCAACTGGAGCAGGAGAGCCTCATCTTTCTGTTTGCATAGATGGATTAGATATACATAGTGTGTTACAATATAGGCCCTGCCTGGCAGAACTCAACAGGTTTATATAACCTTATTCAACTCTCAGCCTCATTCAACTATTATATTATCACAATAATAATATACATCAACGGTTGTGATATCCTTCATACTATTATTATATAAAGGTTCCGTCCGATCAGCGCTTCCACACAGCGCTGATCTTCCCAACTCGCCTCCGGTCAACCGCTCGGCTGTCAGTATCGATAACGGTGTTGCCTTCTTCATCTATCAGGATGAGATGCGCCGATGTGCCATAGTGCAGCACTGCTGCGTAGAGAGTGCCCTCCGGATCATTCAGCTTCTTGATTGCCTCTCGGCACCGAGATACTGTAGGGTTCTTCGGCATTGAGCTCTTCCTTGATCGGAGTGCGAACCCATGACGTCTGATGACGTTCTCATACGCATGTACGTTCCGTGTCGTCGATGTGGAGTGGAAGGCTTCGAGAGGTATGCCCAGTCCCGTCAGCACTGCTGTCACGCAGACGCTCTTGATCGAGCGTTTTCTTTTGATGTGATCTTTGAGTCGAATATGTATCATACTCTTATTATAAGAGGGTTCCCTCCCTCGACCATCTCATGACAGTCGAGGGAGGTTAATAATCAAACCTCGTGTTCTTCAAACGATACTGTACCATACATGCAACTTAAACTCTCACAGCTCTTAATAAACCAATCAGTAAACTGCTCTTTACTATCGAACTGCTCGAAATACTTCTTAGATAGCTTTACTAACAACTCTTCCGGACTTGTAGCAAACGTCAATTCTACACCAACATCACTATTATCATTCTCGATACATACGAATCTTTTCATACCGTAATTATAAGAGGGTTCCCTCCCCGTAACATCTGTTGACATTACGGGGAGGTTAACTATCGACGATTCCGACCGATCAATCTTCCCAAAATACCGGACAACCTCCGTCCATTAAATCAACGTCAATCGCTTCAACTTCGAACTTATTATCGCCGACCAACGCAAACCCAAATTCGCCACCACAATCAACGTCGTACGCGAATACTTTTCCTCCCTTCGGACCTTTTAACGTTGCAAACAAATCGGGTTCGATTTCGGTCGAATAACTCGCCTTCAACAATCTCCGGATTTCGTCGAACTCTTTTCCGACTTCAACTTCAATATCGGACTTAATCGCGTAATCCGGATCTCCTCCGTTTCTGTCCGTCCGTCCGATTATTACGTATTTTGTTCTTTTCATATCGTAATTATAGTACGGTTCCTACAGCAATCCCTTCATCTTCATCTCCCTCTTCTTGCTCCAAGCTGCAATAAATGCATCTGCAACTGAAATCGCAGCTGTAGTATTCCTGTTTCTTGCTTTTAAAGCAGCAATCTTGCGTTCGTCTGCTTCCAACTGCATCGCCAAATCATCCCGCTCGATTTCGATGTCCGCAAGCTCACCCTCAATATCGTCCAATGTCATTTCATTTTCTTCCATACTCTTATTATAGAGAGGTTCCCTCTCCTTCAGCTCTCCTGACTACCACCCAAGCTCATCTTTCGCCACACCAGGTAAGTACCCAAGTTGTGAACCTTCAGCGATGTAGACTATCGTGCCTTCTTGACCACTCGAACAACCATCCTCATCTTCCACGCCCAAGTCGACTTCCAACACATTACTGATACTCCACTCAAAAGGCCAATTTGGCTGCGAAGCAAGTCTCACTTCAGCATCGGGATTCACTTCAGCCACGTACTGCAGTCTCTCAATCAATTCAGTTACATTCATACTCTTATTATAGGGAGGTTCCAAATGCTGTACATCTCACGACGTTCAGCAGAACTTGACTATCAGCCGCCGCACTTGTTAAGGAGTGCTTGAAGTCTAGCTTCTCCAGTTAGTAAAGGCTTCCTGACTGACAACATCGGGCCTGATTTCCGGACTCTCTTGAAGTTCATGTTATTAAGAACACCCGAGATATTTGACTTAAGTTTGTTATTGCTCATACTCTTATTATAGTGGGGTTCCTATGCAATTACAGTCACGCCACCCATTCCAGCTTTGATGATAATTTGGTTCTCTTGACCATCACCACATGCTGACTTAAAGTTATCCAATGCTTCCGCTAGTGTACCATAATGTGACATTATATCTCTGATGGTATCTAACTCCTCAAGACTATCTGCTTTCTCCCTTATTTGCTTCTCCCCATCACCAAAATAATCTGCAAGCCCAATCAAGTAGTAAGTATCTTTCATACCTAATTATATCAGAGTTCCTTACCCAAACAGCACATTAAACTTCCCTCCCCCTAACACCTCACAAAAGTTATCTGCTCTATCTTTCATATAATTCATCAACTCAGCCTCTGTCACCACTTCAACATCATCATCCTCAGCAATCTCCTGAAGATCTTTAAAGCTCATCACCTCCCATTTTGTTTGTGGTGTCAAATACTCTTCAACGGATCCATTAATATTAACTTCAATCTTTTTGCTCATACCTAATTATAGTGGGGTTCCTTTGATTAATCCTCAAGCTGCAATGTAAGCGTTTTAATGCCCGTGAACTGCTGAATGTAAACATCTCCGTTAATGTCTCCACAAATCATGATCTTAGGATTAGCTCTCAGGATCTCGAGGAGTTGCTCCTTAACCTCCTGCAGCTGTTCTCTACATTCTTGCTCTTCCGTTAACATACCTAATTATATCGGAGTTCCCTTTTCTTAACCTCTCTATACTATTTGGTAAATGCACCAATCACACTATCAATAGTTGCAACTGCTTTATCAATAATCACATCATCCCCATCCTCATCCTCCCAAATCCCTTCTCCACCCTCTTCAAAATCTCTCCCCATAAACTCCATAAACTCCTCCTTATTCTCAAAAATCACCCTATCCTTCCACCCCACTCCAAAACCCCACACTTCTACTTCCCCACTCTCTACTCTTTCAAATGTAATGTTCTTCATACTCCTATTATAGTGGGGTTCCCTCCCTTAGGCCTTCTAAGGGAGGTTAATTATTAGAGGCTCATTACTAAATAACCTACACCTTCCCAAACTATAAATTCACCCTTATCTTCTCCCTCACCTAATCCTTCAATAGCAAATTCAAACTCTTCCTCACTAACAGATTCTGCCGACATGTTTGCTTCAATAATAATATACATCTTTTTCTTTTTCTTTTGTTTCTTTCTTCTCTTTAATTATAGTGAGGTTCCCTCCCTCGACCATCTCATGACAGTCGAGGGAGGTTAATAATCAATCACACTCATGCATTACTTCATCTCCAACAATCTCGCTTGTTACGAAATTACAGCCTCCTTTATTATACACTTTTGTACATACTCCTCCATCATCAATACTCCATCCATAATTAGCTGATGCTGCGGCTTCAGCTCCAAACATATCTTTAATAAAGGTCTCTTGTGCTGCTATTATCTTTTGATCATCTTCCATACTCCTATTATAAGAGGGTTCCTCCTTCAGACCTTCTGAAGGAGGTGTTGATTACTTACTGAACTTAGCCATCAAGAAGGCCATCCTGGCATCACCAGTAAGATGTCTCCGGGCCTTAGAAAGCATGGGACCTTTCTTTTTAACAGACTTGAAGTTCATGTTGTTGATTACACCTGCGACATTTGACTTAATTGTATTGCTCATACTCGTATTATAATGGGGTTCCCTCCCTTAGGCCTTCTAAGGGAGGTTAATTGTTACATGCAAGTTACAATATACTCCCCATCAGGATCAACAAAGGTTGATACTTCGCCCTCCTTGAATGTCTTTACTCCCATACTATTTTGAAATTCAAATGCAGGAAGGGCCATTAAAGCATCCAGGATAGTTTGACCTTCCTTAATGTCAACTTCCCCTTCCCTATAATAACAAGATCCTTCAAGTGGTGTGAAATGTGCTTTATATATCATACTCTTATTATAATGGGGTTCCAAATGCTGTACATCTCTCGACGTTCAGCAGAACTTGACTATTAATTTAAGAAGCTGTGACTGTAAGGAGTGATTGACTCTTCATAAATGTAAATATACTCCTCTTCTTTAATTCTAAACATATTATCAATAAAACCTGCCTGTTCAGTTTCGTTAATAATATCATCTATCAGATCATCAAGAGTAGTGAACTTTGTATTGTTCATTACATTCCAGTAATCTAATATTTTAGCAGTACTTGACTCTTCAGCTTCTTTTAATGTCCCCTCATATGTAGGAAACATATATAAAAGACCAATTTTAATTAGATCTTTAATATTATTTCCTTTTAGAGAACATTTATGTTTAGGGTATGTTAAATGTCCCCTATTATCATTTATAATATCTGCATACATATTAATATTATAATGGGGTTCCTCTTAGTGAGTATCTCACGACAGTCACTAGAGGTTAATTGTTAAGATCTACACATTGTAAATCTTCATCACTCCATAACACCCCTCTCCATCAATCTCATACCCCAACCAACCATTCTTAGAAAGTTCCATCCCTTCATAAGCCCCTCCCCAATCCTCCTCCATCTTTCTAACCTTCTCCTCTATTAGTTTTACACCATCTTTAAATGACATAGGCCCATAGATATCTAAGGAAGGTTGACCATCATCAGGTCCTACACATGAGTCTACAACAATAACATCTTTATTTTTATCCATACCCTATTATAATGGGGTTCCCTCCCTGTAACATCTTATGACATTACAGGGAGGTTAATAATCGACTATCAACAACTCAATAATGTCCCAATCTCTTTCCACTCAACATCACTAAAGATATTAAAGTCCATCTCCCCATACTTCTTACCACACAATACTTTAAACTTCTCATAATACTTACAACCCTCCCCCATCACAACAAACCAATTCTCTTCATCTACATCCACCCTCACAACTTCCTTCTCTTCATTCCACACCCCCTCACAAACAAACTCATCTAAATAATTCTCCCTCTCACTCCTCTCAATCTCATGTTCACAATCACTCAAATAATCTTCTTCATATCTCTCCAACTCTTTTCTAACATACTCTTTATAATCAACATTCCCAATATCTTTAACTCCCCCAATATCAATTCCAATTTCACTACTTCTATCACAACTACAATCAATCTTAATCATACTCTTATTATAACACAATTCCTCTCTCCCTACAATCTCTATTTCACACAATAAACAAACTCCTCATCTTCATCCCCTTCAAACTCCCTTACAATAAACCTCCCTTTATCACTCTTCCTCTCCAACAAACTCCACACCTTCCCCTCTCCATCCTCAAACTTCTCCACAACATCACACTTCCCATCCCAAACACTTCCATCAAACACCTCCAAATACTCTACAACATCAAACTCCCCAACCTTACCACCACCATCTTCGTCTTCAACAATCTCAATTCTTTTCATACCAACATTATAACACAGTTCCCTTCTCTTTACAAATCTTAATTACAAATCACATTCAAAGTCCACCACCTTCCCTTACTATCAACTAACACATCATCCCCTCCCTCCACACCTCTACAAACCTTTCCCTCTTTCACCTCTCCCCTCACAACCAAATCCATCCCATCTCCAACTTCCTCCAAACCACCATTCCTATACTCTTTACCCTTAAACTTAATTATTTCAAACATACTCTTATTATAACACAGTTCCAATTAACATATAAAGACATTTAAGATCACTTAAGTGCCTTAGCGCTAGTTAAGAGACCCTGACTGTTCAAGGCTCTTAACTAGTCTCTTTATAGTTTAGAACATGAAATAGTCATCCATTTCATAACTTTCAAGTGCCTTTAACATTTCAGTTAACCCGACTACATCATCTTCTAAATCTTCACAAAACATTAATATGTCAGATTTAGTGAATGTCCGGCTATCAATATCATCATCACCTGTTCGAATATCATAAACTTCTGACATTACAGATGAGTTAATATTAACTTGATGTGCTTTATATAGTTTTAATAACATGTCTCTATTATATTAAAGTTCCACTTAACCTATAAAAGAAGTAAGGGTGTCCAGACTAACCGGACACCCTTATCTTTAACTTTTCTAACCTTTCTGGTTAACTAGACAACCGAACTGATCTGTAATTCCATCTAAGACTAGATTTACACATTCGCAAGTAACACCCATCTCTCGAGGTTCAACTAACATGTAATTCTTATAGCTCCTACAAGTCCCTACATCCAAAATGTCAGCAGGAGTTGAATTGTCCATAAACTCTACTACCCTAAATTGAGGGCTATCTAGCTTACTTAACTCTTCAGCATACTTAACTTTATAGGTAAGTTCACTTTCCAATATTTCAATTAAACAATATTTCATACCCCTTTATTATAGTGTAGTTCCCTTTCCTACAGCCCTCTTGACTGTCAGCCTATCCAACAATCAAGATATCATTGACTGCCATCATCACCATATATTCCTCACCCTTGTATATTACAAAATCTGCTCCAGGTGTCCTGACTTCTAACAGACCTTGAATGGCACCCTCCAACTCCTTTTTGTCAAGAGGTTCAGTAGTTCCTGAAGCCAAGTCAAGCATATAAGCAACAGGAGGCTCCTCTCCAAAGTCATACTCCTCAGCAAACCCCTTTTCATGGATAATTGCATCTGAGCAATGGTCCTGTGCATTGCTAATGCACTCTGTTGTGTAGTTGTACTCAATCAGTCTTTTGTTCATACTCTTATTATAGCTCAGTTCCTCTTCAGCTTGTATGCATTCAGATTTGCTTCCTTCTGACCAGCCCTAAATGCTGCCTCCAAAGCAAACTTGATCTCCCAAACTGCGACATCTGGGAAGTCCAGACTATCACTACCCCTTGTCTGTAAGGTCTCAAGGTTTGTGATGTTTGCTTTTGCTATCTTCTCAATTGTCTCATCCATACCTTATTATAGTGTAGTTCCCAACCTATAACTATCGGGGGGATATATCTCTCCCCCGATAGTCTAGTATCGTTTATTGTCTAGTGGTGCGGACTATCTCTAGTAGCTTATACTACAGCCGACTTCTTGACTATCTTGCCTTCTTTAGTCACCTCAAAAGTCACCTCAATCTCATACAACTCAGCCACAATCTCAGTTGCTAGCTCCTCTGCAACCTCTCTTGATAGTTCAGGTCGCTGTTCTAGAATCTCTTCTACAACCTCATCTGAATCAGCAGCCCCATGCAAGTACTGAACCACTTTCAATGTCTTTTGTTTCTTTGATTTATTTGTCATACTCTTATTATATGATGGTTCCCTCAGTCCAGATCAATGATAGAATAATCGCACCCATCACCATCATTCATCTCCTCTTCATCCAGCATGTTATTATGCTCCTCTACAAAGTCATTCATGCTGGTATGATCTTCATATCCTGGTTCCCCTGCCTTAGCAGTCTCATTAAGCTTTAAAAGCAACGCCTCTTCAGTCCTACCAGCAACAATGTTACAATGACCTGCTCCATAGGTTGTAAATGTGTGAATCTTCATACTCTTATTATATGATGGTTCCGTTCAATCACATTCCTCTTCTCCAAACCATCCCATAGCATCTCCCCACCCACACTCACCCCACTCATTCATTTCTTTAATAAAGTCAAATACATCCTTCTTAGTATTAAACCTCCCATGATAATTCTCACTCAACTTCTTCAACAAACTCTCCAAAGTCTTTGCACAAACAACACAAGGATTTTGATCTTCATCACCAATTACAAATACATGAACTTTCATACCCCAATTATAAGAGGGTTCCTAACAGATGATCCATTGGATGACTGTAAAGTGATCATGATCGTCATGTGTGTAATGATTCCAACTCTGACCTCTCCCACTCTCATTACAATAGAACTTCCAACCTTCCTCCTTGATCTTTGCGACCATCTCCTTCTTCTCCTCAGGAGTCTCTACATCAATCCATCTCTTAGACCCGTAGTTCTCACCAACCTCTTTAATTCTTATCATACCCCAATTATAGGAAGGTTCCTTGTACGGGACATTATTAACCTATTCGAACTACTCAGCGTGCGTTATGACACCGAGACCTTAACAGCTAAGAGCTGTTGATGGTCTGAGGTTCGTGATATTCCAGCGACCACGCTCATCAAATGTGATCTCCGCCACGGATGCGTCACCGTCCACATCCATCTTCTCCCCAACCGGGAGAGTAATCCACTTATCATCCTGAGTCACAATCCCGTTTGAATTCGTACTCCTGGCGTTGTATGGAGACACCGCAAGCGGGAGAGCAACCATGTACCAAGGCACCCCGGGGGCTGTTCGAGCCACATGAACATCTACAGCCTCACCTACAACCTCTTCAGCCTCTCGAGTAAATGCTAAGATGCTCGAACGCTTCTCTTCGTTATAGGTATGCATACCTTCGCCATGCTCTTTAGAACGGAATGTATTGGAATAAATTATCATATTGTAATATAAGCTCGATCACCCAAAGTGCACTAACAATCTTCCGGCGATGAACCACAGCAGGCTGAAGCAAAGGCCCCCACATACCAGCATCGCGGCCTTATCGGTACACCAAACTGTCAGCGCTATGAGGTTCTCAAACATGGTAGAGGATTATTTCGGATCGGGGCTCTGATTTGTTCGCGGTGTCCACTCTATGGTGCTCAGATACATATCGGCCAACTTAGACCGCACAGCATCCTTATCAGCTCCGAGAACAACGAACGCACCGAACCCGTTTGAGAATCTCACCTTGCCATCTTCGAAGGTTTGCATCAGCTCTTCACACCGCTTATCACTCCAATCAGAGTATTTGAGGCGCTTCCCTAACTTATCTCCTAGGTCGTCAATGAACGATGGCGCCTCATCGATGCGCCCACTCACTGCTTCATCATAGTCAAAGCCTCTGCTTCCAAATACAATACCAGCATAATATATCTTCTTCATACCCGTATTATATTGGGGTTCCCTACTTGGAGGCGATGATGAATGGAGCACCTTCTGTGCTGAACAACTCGCTCAGCACTCGCGCCCTGATGAGCACATCCTCTGAATAGTCTTCGCCAGTTGTGGCTTTGTCGTGTTGGCCTTTTCCGAACTTCTTGATTGCATTTGCAACTCCAGTAGGCCCAGCATTATATGCAGCAATCGCCTCATTCACCACCCCGAACCTTTTGAGGTCAGCTCGCACGATCTCTCCGACAGCGACGCACGCTTGAACGATTGTCATGTTGTCAGCGTTGCGCTTGGCATACTCAGCGTGGTGCTTTCGATGGATCTGAAACATCGTGAAGCTGTGCCCTCCATCTCCTTCGAGCGAGTGCCGGAAGTCTGACTCTCTGCTTGCAATGCCCATCAGGATCCAAGGGTTCATATCTGCACGCTTGGCCCCTTTGAAGATCTGCACCCTCACATACTTGTTGGGCAGAGCAAACGTTGCATCCTCGTACTTGTCGACGATCTCCATATAGTCAGCTGGGTCTGGGAAGAGCGAATCTTCAGGCGGTTCAACTCTAGAGGAGAGAGTGCACATATGCATGCACGGTCCGGTGATGACTGCTGTCAATGCTATCAATGTTTTCGTTATCATACTGTTATTATATCCTAGTTCCGTTTACTCAAATCCCACGACTCGGAAGCCGCAACTCTCTACTCTGAATGTGTACTTCCGCTCACGCTCTTCATCTACCTCGATGTTGATAAGGTCTCCTACAGACATCGAGCGAGTGCGTAGCCCTGAGTTCTCTGTGAGTATCCAGCTGGTCTCATCGACGGCGTTGCAGTCTCGGTAGATGGTCTCGAGCCAAGCTGGTGTATCACCGTACCTTTCAGGCATCTCGATGTCCTCTGGAAGGCGACCGAGTGGGAATTCAAACTTGGTGTCCCAATCTGGTCCACAGCTGATGGCGGATGGATCGGTGTAGTCTACTGTGATCTTTGTAATCTTATTCATACTGTTATTATAAGCTGGTTCCTTGCATCTCTTCGGCATCACATGGACCAGTAAGTTTCACATGATGGGCTGCAGCATGCTGGAGTGTTGATTCCCTCCATGTATGGCTTCCCACTCATCAGGTTGATGCGCTCTACCATCGGCTCTTCGTAGTCCTCAGCCATCATGATCTTGTGCGTGTCGGCCTTCTCTGAGCGGTTGAGCTCTTTGGTGGCGTCGCCCTTGCGGCTCCATCTAACCTTACGTGAGCGTGAGTGGTGAAGTGCCAGTGTCTCTTTGTTTACGATAATGTACATGTCGTTATTATAGTGCAGTTCCTAGAATCCAAGAATCTTGACGAGTTCTTCAGCTTCATCGTCAGTAACATCCATGTTCTGTCTGATCGCTTCGAGCACTTCTTCCTCGCTCATATCAGCGTCCATCTCTTCAGTAACGAGAGTGTTTAGTTCAGCTTCGAGGTTTTTCACAGCTTTTAGCTTCTCTGAGTAGTCGTCGCGCATGTTGTGCGCCTCTCTGTTAACTTCTCTCAGGTCATCTGTGCAGTACTCGAGCTCCGCTTTGAGCTGCTCAATGTGATCTGTCTTCATATCAAGCTCATCAAGTATACCTTTGAGCTGATCTCCGCAATGTTCTAGTTCTGTAAATCTGTTCATACTCTTATTATAGTGCAGTTCCTTTGAGGCGGGGCTCTATCAGCTCACCGATAAAGTACACCCGCCTCCGATGTGTGGAGCACATCTTTGTACTGGAAGTTCCAGCACTGAACTATGAAATTGTTGAAAGATTGTAGGCGCGGATAGTCGCCTCGTTGTTCGGTTTTCACCTACTCCTATTGCTACCCCCTCGCGGGATCGAACCGCGGGTCTCCAATCTTACACATCCAGCCTGCGTCCAGGGTTGGAGTTGCTCGCGTCAACTAGTATCAGCTAGCAAACGTAATATTGGCGCTTTAACCGCTAAGCTAAGGGGGCGTCTAATGACTCCCAATAGGTCTCTTCTTTCTAATCTTATTATATGTGGGTTCCTAAAACTCTCCTCTCTCGTACCGTGCCCTCAGCCTGAGCTGATGCACCCTGCTGTGGATGAACTCCCTGCAGTGCCTGAAGAGACCTTCTTCATGTCGTCGGCTGAACAGCTCTGCAATGGCGTCCCTCTGCCGTTGCTTCCATTCATCGTTGTAAGTAATGCTTCCGTTCATACCGTTATTATAGGCTGGTTCCGAACATAGAAAGACCTCGACGATGTGAACCGCCGAGGTCTTTCAGAGTTATGGATTATTTACTCTACTGGATTATCAACAGACGACACGATCGAAATACCAGTCGGGGCTGCGGGTGCCGCCTCAGGTACTGTCACGGTCCCGGAGTAGTCACCCCAGATGCCATTGAATGCACGAACACGGATCTGTGTAGAGGCATCAGGGAAGTCAGCGATAGTGATATCACTTGTACCTGATGTACCAAGAACATCCCAGTGGCCAGCGCCATCATTAGCGGAAACTTCCCAGAGTGAAACGCCCGGCTGGTCGTCGAAGTCAAGAGAGACTGTACGGTCAGCGAAGGCAGGAGTGATGGCAAGAGCTGCCACCGTTAGTATGGTTAACAATGTTTTAATCATTGTTGCTATTTATATAAGACGCATTGATGCTCTCATATAAAAGGAAAGTGGTTTCGCGATACTCCGCAGTCAGGAGCCCCAGGGTTTGTAGAGGTTACTAATCTCTTTTTTGTTCCTAGGATTGTTGGTCCAGTGATATGGACCGTCGGGATAGCTTAGCCCTTCTCCATATCCATAAGCCGGAAGAATAGCCTCCAGCTCTCGCTTGGTATCCTCCACCACCCCTCCTCGCGAGGTGGCGGAACGCTTTGAGCTTATTACCCTGTTTAACGTCGCTCAGCCGACGATCTAATATAAGCCCTCTCAGGCCTCAATCAACTCCTTTGCTTCGACTTCGGCAACTTCCGACTCAGCATCCGCCTGCATGGCGCGCATCTTGGCCTCACGCTCGTCGTCCGCCTCGTGCTTGGCTTCGAGGAGATCAAGCGCTGCTTCGACCATCGCTTTGTTGTTCTCGTAGCGCATGCCCAAGAGGACCGAGCGCTCCTTGTCTTCCTCGGTGCAACCGATATTGTACATCTTCTTGTACTCCTTCGTTTGCACTCTCCGGTTGATTTTGAACTTCAGCTTTTTGTCGGCGATGTACGCTTCAACTTTGGCCTTGAGCTCTTCGCCCAGTGCGGTGATCGCCCAGCCCCTCGACTTGTGCTTCGTCACAACCAGCCCGACTGCTTCACAAGCAACCTTGAACTTCTTGTTGTGGTACTGGACGTCGTTGCAGTCCTTGATGCCCTGGCTGTGGTTGTGGGCGTGGATCATCTCATGGATCAACGTCTCAAGCACGCCGTCGACTGTCCTGTCCCCGAGGCACTCAGCGGAGATCGAAATCTCATCGGCGACTTCTCCGTCTTCAGTCGTCCACTTACCAGGCCAGAACCACCCGAGAGCGTTCTTGCGACCAGCGGACTGGATCGTCAGGTTCGGCATCGACAAGTTGCCGTTGAACAACTCCTTGTTGAAGTAGTTGAATGCAACCGTGAGCGCTTGAACCGCTCCCATGTATTGATTTGATGTAGTAGGCTTCTTTTTCATTGTACCGTTATTATATGTGGGTTCCGTTAGCGCCATCCTCTGGCGGTGTGATCTGGGAAAAGCTGATTAACAATTGCAATTACTGTATTGCTCGCTCCGCCGATATGCCATTCAAACACATCAGCCATCTTAGGAGCCCTGGGCTCTTTATAGTCATAGAAGGTAACAACTTTACCGTTCAATAGAGCTCTCCACTCCACTCGGGTCTTGCCATCTCCAGAACGATCCCGGTTAGGAGTTCCAAGCACTTTCTTCAACTCATTTCCGGTGATATAAATATATCCCATCAAGCTTGTTCCGCAAAAATGCCTGCGATCATATGGCAGAACCTTAACTCCGTTAACTGTCTTAATCTTTGTCATACTCGTATTATACAGGGGTTCCTATTCCGAGCACCATCCACCAACCAACCACTTGTATGTGTTATCAGGCTCTCTGTACTTTACAGCCATCGCCCTTCCGTACTTCTCTTGATTGCCAGCGATATAATCCTCTGCTTCATCTCTGTTAGACATCACCTGGTGTTTAAAGTCAACTCCTCTTGATAGTTCCTTAACCGTGCCTGAATAGCACAATGGAATCTCAAGATCACTTTCTAGTTCATCTTGGATGATTCTCCAGTGCTCTTTAATGTCAGCAGGTGACTTGTCGTCGTTGAATGTGTATAGTTGTAAGTTTGCTCCCATACTCGTATTATACTGGGGTTCCTATCTTCTCTTCAAATTTCCAAAATGCACGTGATGTCAACGTCTCCTCAGCCTCTGAGCCTCGTGAATATGGCCCATATGTCCACCCGTATGTGCCCCAGAGAGACCAAGGGATACCAGCTGTCTCAGTGCCGTCGATCTTGCCGAACTGGTAACGGAAGACGATTAATTGATATGATTTCGGCGCAGAGCTGTCATAGCATGGAATAAACTCACGCTCGTATATGCACCATCGACCATCCTCTCCGCCATTATCCACGAGTGTGAACTCGTCTCCATACTTGGTAAATTTACGTGGCGGTGTCCAGTCTTTCATAACATATTATAATCTCTTTATCCGTGCTAATCCAGAGGCTCTTGATTCACCACTACTGCTCCATCAACTTCTACACCAAGGTATTGTGCGCCTGACATTGCAGCGGCGGCAAAGGCCTTCTCAGTGTTCTCGTGTAGGTCAGCATCCATGTCACCTTCGTTGACTTTTATCACTATTGTTGTTGTTATTGCTATGTTCAAATTCCTTGTTCCGCTAAAATTTTGTTGAGCTCCGAGAGATCGCATTCAGAGAGGGTGATGTAGGTGGCGGGTTGACGAAGGGTGGATATCTCCACCACTACTACCGGTTCATATGTCTCGGGGTTCATATGAATCCGCTTAACAGTGAATTGTTTAGTACTGCCAGCATACTCTGTTGAAGTTCGACTATGTAATACCTTTGGTTTGTTCATATCTTTATTGTAATATGGTTCCTAGAGATTAACATCCGTCCAATCGATTGCCAATACACAGGAGTCACCGTGCATGATCTTGATAGTCACATCCACCTCAGTTGTTACAGGTGCCGCGCTGAACCAGTCGAATAGCTCCATGCATGGCCCAGGAACAGCCATCATTACGTCTCCGCCTCGAAACATATCACGAAGACCCTCTGGATCTCTCCCTGCGATGGTTTCGACCGCGGCATCAAACATGTCCGATGCCCCATCAATGTCCCCGTCTACAGCTACTTGATACGCGATATCTCCAATGCAAGACGTATAATTGTCCCAAAGCTCTTTCACGGATAGTCTGATCGAGCCGGAAATAACGCCGTTAATGTATCTGATGTTTTCTGTCATATTCTTATTATATAAAGGTTCCCAATGTCCACCCCACGCGGGTGAATATCTCTGATGTGATAGGCAAGCGTGTTATATTGCCGTTGTTTGTTGATAGTCCAATCTCATTAAGTACATTAGACCATCCCATAGTCTGTATAACTGTGGTGCCATTACGAGATGTCTCGAGAGTTGCATAGCACTTCTTGTCTCGTAGGATATTGATAATTGCGTCTCCAGCTGTCATAGATACTTTACTTTACAGGTCACTTAGTAGTGTAGTTCTTATTGGTGGGACCGGCGGGACTCGAACCCGCGACCAAGTTTTTATGAGAAACCTGCTCTAACCACTGAGCTACAGTCCCGTTTTATCAATAATACCAATTTTCACACTCTTATTATACTCCTGTTCCTATCCCGGAATGATTTCAAATTCTTGTTGATTTGTGCGGAGGCGAACGATCGAATCGAATCCGTAATCACGCACCCAGATCTGATCTCTGTTCAACTGTTCTTCTCCCACAAAGTCTTCTTGCTTTTTCGAAGGCGTGGGTTTCTTGAGATATTGGTCAACAACCCGGCGCGCAATCTCAACTCCATTCTCGTCGAAGTAAGTGACGTCTGGGACATGCTTGCGCATTCTGGGACTGGTGAAAGTCCGTAGGCCCAGAATGTCACGCTTCACAAAGCGTAGCACTTTGTCCCTGATGATCCACTCTCTGCCCTTTGGTAGTGGCCCTACCGGAAAGTCTTCTTTGCCGAAGAGCTTCTCGATCATGCGCTTGTAATTAGCTCCAGTAAGAAGCGACACTTTGTACTTCTTCGTGATTGCTTTGAACGGGCAATCAGTCTTGTAGAATGCAGCGTCACAATGGATGTCCGCTCCGACGAACGTTGTGCCTGGCTTCTGTCTGATGAGCTCTAAGAGCTGTTTGTGAGTCATTGTCATACTCTTATTATAGTGCGGTTCCTAGAGCTCAACGAAGAACGAATCGGTGCCTGCTTTGTCCATCTCAGCAAGCACCTTCTTGATGTTGACGACTTGCTCCACAGACCACTCGTCGCCCGTCTCAGCGTCGCCCTCTGCGTCTTCAAGGTTGTCCTTAACGAAGTCGCGGCTGATCTCCATCAGCTGACCCTCGCAATGGCTGTCGATGAATGCATCATGGCCGTAATCGAACGCGGCATCATCTGGCTCTGCAATGTGGATTGTTTTCTTTTTCATACTCTTATTGTATACAGGTTCCGTCCCGGGGAAAGGGCCGGCAAGCACAATGCTCACCGACCCCTAATCGTACACTACTACGAACTATTCACCAGCTTCGACTACCGCCTCACCTTCGAAGTCCTGCTCGGGCAACTTCCAAGTTGCAGGACGTGAAGTATTCTTATCGATGTAGCCTTCTTTGGTAAGTTGATAAAGTGCAGCTCTTGCCTTCTGACCTTTGTTAGCTTCCAAGCCAGTATGAATGACAATGTTGTCAAACGGTAAAGGTCCATTAGCTTCTAGAGCGGCAAGCACTTTCTTCTGCGAATCGTTCATCTTAGCAGCATTAACTGCATTTTCGAGCTCTTCCAAGTTGACATCTTTGTCGAAGTCAAACCCGCTGTGCCCGAAATAACAAGTGTATTCATAAGTTGCACCAAAACGATTCTTCTCAGACCAAATCTGCCTGGTTTCGTCGTTGATCGACTTCATTTTGAAAACCGCGTCTACCTTGTGTAGCACGTCGGTCCCCCCTTTGCTATTTCCTGATACCGTCACATGGAGAATGAAGAGCACCGCCGTATCCGTCGCCTGCGCTTTGTTGATAATCTCATCCGTTGCGTGGTTGAGAAATGCGCGATTTGACATCGCTTTCAACTCATCAGTATCTGGCTGAATCCCTTGATAAGAATCGATAATCAAGAGATCAAGATCATCCATCAACTCAAGAATTTCAGTCATCCCAGTCTTATGCGCGGCATGAAAGCCCTCAACATTGAGTCTCCGTGCGCTGAATGCAAGCTGCTCTACGCACTCTTCAGCAGTGATGTAAGCACACTCGTAAGCTTGCTTACCGAGAGCGTCAAGGAGCTGCATCATGAAGGTCGTTTTGCCACAACCTGGAGTTGCACTCATCGCTCCCGTACTTCCCGGAAGAATTCCGTTGCCAAACAGCATATCGAGTTGAACGACACCTGATTTGATTCTGTTGAAAAACCTGTCAGGGATCTCAATATCTTGGATCGGCTGAAGGTCAGTATGTTCTAGTCCTAATTTCATTGTAGTAGTGTTTGTTTTGTTTTTGTTACGCCCTATTGGCACCCTTATTATAATGTGGTTCCCCTTGCGGTTCGGAAGCGACAGTTCCGAACCACTTATAGTCAATGGTTCGGAACTGTCAGGGGTTCCTAGATAGCTGCATCAAACTTGCTGTACTCTCGCTCAGCTGCTGAAGCCTTTCGAGCCGCAACCACTTTAGGGTTCTTGAATTTCACCCACACCTTATAGACGTTGCCTCTCTCGACCTTCACTCTCTTAGAGCCCTTGACTACATTGAAGCCTGAACTACAAGGGCACATAGAGCACCCGCAGTAGATATTCCAGAGCAGTTTATAGTCCTCGAAGCCAAACAGTTCAGCGATCTTGCTATTAACTGACTCGATGATAGCCCGGTAGATCTGAACTTCAAGCTTCCTGTACTGTTTCCATCTCTTGTCATTCTCCGGATCTTCACCATAGACAGAGAATGCAGGTCTGTCCATCAGTCCCAGATCTTCTGGGAATGGAGAGTCATCCATATATACCTTAGCCGATTTGTCTTTCCAATCAGTTGATGTGGAACCTGATAGCTCTACCGATGCACGTACAATGGTCGAGAATGATTCATATGCTCTTCTAATATCTTTCTTTGTCATACTCGTATTGTATATGGGTTCCTATCCTCCCCACCATCTAAGACTCTTGAAATAATCGACGGTGACTTCAAAGTTAGGCGAACCAAGGCACCAGTCAGTGTTGACGTTGCTCTCATAAGCTGCATCTATGCATGCATCCAGTACCTCTTGCGCATAAGCTGCAGGGACGTCTTTGGTAAAACAGACATATAGACACGATTCAGAGCCGTACGTCTCTGTGCCGATGTTAGCAATATGCGGCCCCTTCGCGGAGATCCTAATCTCTTCGATGCCTTCGCCATGAAACAACGCCATCTGGTGCTTAGTCTCTGTCCACTCATCGATGTATCCCAGACTCTCGATGCGATTCAGTAGTGCTGTGTGTGATATAATCTTCATAGCTTGATTATCGGAGGGTTCCTACATATCGTTCTTGAATGACACATTCAACTCACCAGGTAACAGGTACCACTTCACAGTGTCATGTTTATCTGCATACCAGCGAGTGAAGTACATTTCAAGGGTGCTAAGAATGACCTGGATCATCGTTGATGTCTCTCCAAACTCCGACACCGCGGGCACGACTGTGAGCCCTGAGGAGATGAACGCTACGTCAGGGAGCGATGGCGAATAGAAAACGCCTTCAGTTCTCATGACCTCATGTCTGTAGAACACCCGGGGAGGTTCTGGTATATTTGCTTCTGTTAGTTTCATTTTCATACCTGTATTGTATATGGGTTCCTAGTTGTTGTTCTGAGACTCGAATCCCGCTGCTGCAAACGCTTCGGAGAGGAAAGAGTGTCCGGTCGGTGTGATTGCTCCCTCGGCGGAGATGAACCCGTGACTCAGTAGACAGGGCTTGATCTTGGAGACAAGCTTGGTGAGCTCACGCACGGGTGGGTTGGGACCGGGACTCGGCACACCTATCGCTTCCGCTTCCTTGTCTGCTTGCTTAAACACCTCGAGTATCTTGGTGCCCACTTGCTTGCTCGATTTGCACGACCCCACGAGCTTTGCTGCGTGTAGTACCGTGACCGCCTTACATGTCATTTCTTTTTCATCCATACTCGTATTGTATATGGGTTCCTAGCTCGTCTTAATCTCGATTGTGATGTTTGCCTCGTACTCAGAAACTGCAATAGCATTGTTGCCATCCAGTATATCGAGCGGTTTCCACACGTCACTTGTTTTAGTAGAACCTTCAAGCACATACAAGACTATAAACGTAGCTGGAAATCCACCATTGTACTTTGCCACGAACTTAGCGCCTGTGTACTTGTCAATGATGCTGTACAGTTGCCCGTTTCGAAGGGCTGGGTCTTTCTCTCCTCCAGATATTTGTGATGTAATATTCATGCCCACATTATAAGCTGGTTCCGGAGTTGAGCAAGCTGGGAACCTCGTTACAATAGGGGCATGAT
>CERP01045766.1_pt1 | contig 26157 bp, 31 predicted proteins | sample 530801 | NCBI WGS metagenome assembly CERP01 (sample SAMEA2620991, study PRJEB7988) | marine metagenome | biome: marine biome (ENVO:00000447); feature: surface water layer (ENVO:00002042); material: "saline water (ENVO:00002010), including plankton (ENVO:xxxxxxxx)" | depth 5 m | reverse complement strand
GCTGGTGCTGGTGCTGGTGCTGGTGCGCCTCCTGCTGGTGCCCCTGCCGCTGGTGCGGCGGCGGCGGCTGGTGGTGCGTTTCCGACCTTAGCGTTCATAGCGTCCAATTGTTCAGTTTCTCTCGCTTTCCTGCGATCATCACTGATTTGATTTGCATAAGAATCGGCATCTCCACCGAATGCTCCTTGAGCCGTTGCCCCTAATTGGTTGAACTCGCCTCTTGCTTTTCGTCTTTCGTTAGCGTCGCCGATTTTGTTTTTCATCGTCGTTGCAGTTTGAATAGGATTCATAAGTCCCCTTTTCATAGCGTCTATTTTTGGCCCCTTTTCAAAAGCCTCTCGTTCAGCAAGCATTCTCGCTCTTGCCATTCTGTCTGCACTGAACTCACGCTTACTGATCATTGAAAGTCACCTTCACCAATTGTATGCAATCCAACGGGATGTCCATTGATTTGGACATCTCACGCCAGTCGCCCCTGCTATTGAGGATAGCGACGACATCGGACACTGGGCGTTGTATTTGCCCCGCCATCATGGCGAGATCCGTTGCGTTGGATTGAATCATAGGGGTGTGTGGGATGGACTTTGCGATGTTATCATCCTGCAAAGCAATTGAACATTGAACAGTTTCAAGCATGGCTTCAATGTCCTCTTTGCCGAACATGTTGCCAGCACGGCCAGCACCTCGTCCAGTCAAGTATGCGAGTTTATCAGCCATTCCTCTCCATCCCTCTCTAAATCGTGGCGGGCCGTCCTGCCGTTGTGAGCCAGCAGGTTGCGGTTGAAAAGTATTTAGGCGAGAAGGAGGTTGTTCGGGGGGAATGTTGGGTGGTATTTGTCCCACTGGTGCTGGTGGTGCTGGTTGTTGAATCGGAACTGGCGGCGGTGCCGGTTGACGGGGAACTGGTGGTGCTGGTGGTTGGGGCTGAACGACAGGAGGTGCTGGTGGCTGTGGTTCGGGTTGAGGTGCTGGTGGCTGTGGCTGTTGTTGAGGTTCACGGGCTTGCGCTCTCCTTGCCTTTTGACGCTCCATCGCTTCACGAAGTCCCTGCGGCCCCTGTGGCTGTCCTGCTGGCGGTTCGGGTTGAGGTTGAGGTTCGGGTTGACGCTGTGGTTGAGGTTGTTGGGGTTCTTGCATCCTGTTTTGGTTTGGCTGAATACCCGGATTGGTTCTTTGAATGTGATTGATGAAACCGCTGACAAGACGATCTGCCGCCGCCCTGCCGGAGCCTTGAGCCATCAATTGTTCCATCGGAGGCATGTTATCACCCATATTGTATTGTTCACCCAAATAGTCATGCAATTTAGGGAGGTAATGTCTTGCCGTTGTCAAGGCATTTGCATACATGTCGGTTCCCTTTTTGTTCTTGAACCCATCTTCAAACCATGTGCTGTATGCGTCCATTGGGGATTGAGGCATTTGCTGTTGCTCAATTGCTTGCTGTGCGGCATCCGGCCCTTCGGGCACAGCGTCGGCGACAATGCCGGGTGTGTTGGGTGACTGTGCGGCTTCTCGTCGGCGAATACCATAGAGGTGCTGGATGTTGGTTTTATTTTCGGGAGCGTGTTGGCTTAACACTGGGTGATTCAACCATGCGTTTTGAACCATTTCGGGTGTCAATTCATAGCCGCCCATTTGAGCCTGTTGCGACATTTCATTTATCATAGCAATACTATGCTTGTATGCTTCGTTGTTAATGTAAATGCCATTTGGCCGAACCTTGCCCGGTTTAATCACCTTGCTTGTATTGCCTGTGTGACCCGATTGCTCACGCACCCACTTGAGTCCTTCGTGATATGGGCGGTTCCACGATTCGTTTTGAAAGTTTTCTTGATCTCGGTTTCCGACACGAAGTTTAGGCACACCGTATGCGTCAAATTGCCACGGTGTTTCTTTTTTCTGTGGCCCCCAAACACCTTCTCGCCATTCTTGATTCATAACAGACCTCCCCAAATCCGTGTTGAAAGGCAGGGGCAGGTTGTCGGGGATTTTGTCAAGACCTTTTCCTGTCATGGAGGCTTCTTGACGCTTCTGTTCCCACATGTGATTTTGAACTTCAACAGCATGGTTGATGGTTTTACTGCCGATGTCAATTGCTTTTTGCAGTGCGGCTTTGTAAGTGTCTTCATCGCCCTGTGGCCCTGCTTGAATTAAAGCGGCTTCTTGGATTGTCAAGTGTTGCGGATCTGATGGGTCAGCGTTGTAAATTGCTTCATACACAGCGTCGGCTTCAACGCCAGTTAAATGGTCGCCAGTGATGTCGTCCATAGCCATTGGATAACCCATTAACTGCCCATTGGGGCCGATTTGCCCAAGCAAGCCATTGATGAGTTCATCAAAGTCAAAGAACCCAAGACCTTTGTTAATTATGGTGCATCGATCAAGAATAGACCACGGTGTGCGGAGAATGCTCATCGCTTGCTGGCCCCCGCAAACGCCACGGGCATAAGCGAGGTGTCGTCAAATCTCCAACCTTTTAGATTTTCAGTCGGGCCGGTCGGGGCACTTGCTTTTTCCTCACTTGCTTGATTCCCTCTTTTGGCTTCGGCACCAAGTTCGGGGGTGGATTTTGTCAATTTTTGAACTGCTTCAAGGAGTTTCTTCAAATCACGCTTGAGGGATTGGAGTTCGGTTCGGGTGAAGCCATTGATGTCGGTTGCCCTTGATTGAAGACGCTTTTCAATATCCATTTTCAATGCGTCCCCGCCCAGTGGGTCATGGAGCAAAGCGGCGTCCCTTTCAGCACTTTTTGGCTTTTTGAAGGATGTGCCTTTGCTGGATGAGGGTTGTGAAGGCATTTTTGTGCCCTTGCCACCCATACCGATTGTTTGCACTCTTTCGCCAGTGATACCTCTTGTATCGGCGTGTGCGGATTGTCCGGTTGGGAGTGAACCCATTTCACGACGGAACTTTTCAGCCGCTAATTTGCGTTGATATGCAACCGGATCTCGGAGTCGGAGGGGCATGTCTTTCGCCCGTGGATTGCCACTAAACATACGGCGTGGAGCAAATGCTTGACGCTTGGTGTGGCGTGTGAGGTTTTGTTCAGCGGCGGCGGCACGACGCTTTGATTTGCTTTCGGGTTGACGACTGGCTTCTTTCTTGCCACGCTTCATTTTGCGCTTTCGTTCCCTCTTGCCTTTCTTTTTGGCTTTCTTTTCATCCTCTTCGGATTCCTCGTCCTCTTCGTATTTGCGCCCTTTCTTTTTGCGCTTTGCCTTCACGATGTCGGAAACGAACCGAGGGTCGGATGATGCGAGTTTTTCTTGAAAGTCTTCGGAGAACTCCTGTTCTTCGCCCATAGGTGTTGGGGCGAACCATTTGAATGAGCCTTCGGGCCAGCCTCCGAGTGGATGAGGCATTTGCTCCATCGCTTGCCTTTCCGCTTCGGGTGCTAAGTCCGGTGTGATTGGTGGCTCTCCTTCCATGAAGCCACCGGAACTTTTACCGCCAAAACCAACATCTTTGAGTTCAAACAGGTCGGAGAGCATGAATCCTTGCATTCTCCCCTTCTTTTCTTCATCCATCTCGGAGTATTGATCCTGCAACATTTCGGCTCTTTGGTCTTCCATGTCCCCAATCATTTCTTCTCTTGAAGGTAAGTCCTCGTCTTCACCGTTCTTCACCAACGACCAAGCGTCTTCAAATGCGTCGTTGCTTCGGCCAAAAATCATTCCCGGCCCTTCACGCTGAACAGGGCCAGCGTTGGCACCGGCTGAAATGCTCAAGCCGTTTTTATGCCCCATATCAACACCCATGCCCGATTCAAGCAGTGTGCTTTCACCAGCCATCATTGGGGTGTCGTTGAGAGTTTCAGCCATTTCTTCGGGTTGGATTGAAATGTGTGGGATGTCGCCCTCCAATTCTTTGAGGGCTTTCTTTTTGCGTGTCACCGGATCCATTTGATCGCGTGTTTCTTGCGAGCCAGCACCGTATTGGCTGATATGGGACAAACCGTCAGCGTTTTCATTTGGGTTGACATCATAGTCCCCCATCATTTCTCGCCCACGAAAACCGCCAGTGAACTCTTGAACCCGCAAGGATTCTTCACCGGGGTTGCGACGGGGGTTTGCCATTGACATAATAATCACTCTAAATTGTTGATTCCGTATTTGGCGGTTTCGGGGTCAAAGTCAACAGGGTTTTCCTCTTCCTCTTTCGCTCTCTTTTTTTCAGCGTTCATTTGGATTAAACGAGCCAACAAATCGGGATCTCTCGGCATACCTGCGTGCATGGTTGGTGGGTCGGGGTTCCTTGAAAGAACTCCGTCAAGCGCACCGTCCTTTGGCAAGCGTGGGTTCATTTTCACCACAGACCAACCAGCATCAAAAGACTTCTTCAAATCCTTCGCTTTGTAGCAAGGGCACTTTGGTTCTTTGCTTGAGCATTCCATAACACCTTTCTTCATGCAAGCACATGGCTTGTCTTTGGTCGCCCCGCAACAGCATGATGTTTTCTTCATCAGCAATTCCACCTATCAAGTGCGGCACCTTTAGGTGTCTTTTTGCCGCCTTTGCTGGTCGGCCCTTTGACACCACCCATGCGGGCACAGAAGGACTTCTTTCGTGCCTTCTTTTTGCCAGTCGGGTTCTTTTCGGTGACAGGGGGTTTGAGGTTTGCTCCTTCTTCACGCTTGGCCTTTGCACGGCCTTTAGCGTTCAATCCGCCTTTGCGGCTGTGTTTGTTTGGATTGTAGCCGTGAAAGGGTTTGTCGCTTTCTTTGGTGAGAAGTGCCTTAGCCATCATGTGGCATTCGTGACAAGAGCAAATTGACTTCTTCACTTTACTCTTCTTTTTGCTGTCCGGTATTTTCTTGCTCGCTGGCACGCAATTCGGGACTTCACGCCCGCCCTTGTTTTTCATGCCGACTTGCTCGTAGCCGTCCCAACATGGATCTTCCTTAATGAACTCAAGTCCAGCCAAAAATGCGTTTCGTCCTATTGCTTGCATTATCGTTGCCCCCTCAAGCGGTTGTATGTTTCGGCAACGAGTATAGGGAGTCCCATATACCACTGCGCCAACATCGGTGTCTTGGAGTATGATTGAGCCAAAGGCAGGAACGCCCTTGCTACGGAACGCAAAAGTTCGTCGGCTTCTTGACGGGGGACTTCGGGTAAAGCCTTCTTGAGATCGTGAAAGCCCATACGCATGAGCATGATTGCGCCCAACGCTTCGCTTGAGCAATCCTCTTGGGATGTGAGGCCAAAGGCGTCAAGACCTTCTTTCCACACCCCGACGACTTCTTCAAGTGCGTCGCACATTTGCAGTGCTTCAAGCATTGTAAAAATGTCGCTATTGCCGTGCAATAGTTCAGCGTATTCGGTGTGCTTCAACATCAATGCTGGGATTGTTTGATACCCTTTTTCATCCATCTTCAAGCACCCCCGCTTCGGCTAATGCCTTACGCATGACCCGCCACTCTTCGGGCGACTTTTCGGAGAAGTGTGCTTGTATGACTGTCAAGACGCTGACCTGTTCGTTGCCACCGACGGCTTCGGCCTTTTCCAGCCACTCACCAATCTCGGTTAATGAATCACGGACTTCACGGTGCAATTTCACTGCGGTGTCCAATCCCTTGTAGTCAAGTGTCCCCGACTCCATCTGTTCCTCTTGCATCAGATCTATGTGGGCATTGAATAGCCCATTAAGTCGTTGGAGGTTTCGCTCACTTTGTTGCATGGCTGTGCGTGCGCTGTCAATAGCGGCTGGCATAATTTCCATGTTGACCTGTCGTTGAATGATAGGTTGAGTGTGATTTTCCATGTGTTGAGCAAGAGCCTCTTCGCTTATGTCCAATTCAGTCGCCATGTCGTCCATACTGACAAGACGCTCAAGGACAGCGTGTTCAATGTTGGCTCTTTCGGGATGAGTGCATAGAGGACATTCTGTATTGCTATTGTTATGATACTCGCCGGAATGCCTTCTCATGTGGCGATGTGCAGTGCCTTCGGGCCAGTCATGGGTCAAATCTAATTCGGCAGGTTCAAGCAACCCAATGCGGATTTGTTGTTCCCACTGATCGCGCCTTTCGTCTTGACAAAAAGGACAATTCCTACGGACACGCCTCCCCGTCATATTTTACCGATAGCGGGCGAGTTTATTTCACTTTTCATTCTTACGGCGATGAACACCGCAAAAATCGCTATCAAGCATTGGTCGGTTTTTACACGGCGAACCGTCTTTTTTCTTAGCCGCACACTTCGGTGATTTGTGCTGAACGACTGGGGCGGGGGGAGGTTTCACATCATACGCTTGTGAATGCGGGGCGGAATACCTGCGCCCATCAATAGCGAAAGGATGCGTATTGACGGATGGCGATAGTGCCAGTGAGAATCAAACCGAAGAACATAGCCATCACTGCGCTGGTTCCCAACGCTGGGCCTTTCCAAACCAAAATGACGAGGGAGAAAAGAATGAAAGCGATAATATAGATCATCGTTGCACTTTCCACCAATAATTTCTTCGGACTCAAAATATCAATCGTGGCCGACGACCACGAAACCTCTCCGCTAATTGCTTGTTCGTCTTCACTTCCCATGTTATCACAGTCCTAATGGTGCCGCCTTAGCGGCCATATTCACACCTTGTCCCATCGTTGCTCCAAAGCCACCTTGATTTTGAACAGCGTTGCCCATCATTCCTCCGAGAAGGCTTCCGAAGAATCCCGGTTGTTGTGCCCCTTGCATGTTGCTCATCATCATTCCTTGCTGGTGTGCGGCAAGGAACATCTGTAATTGTTGTTGGTTTTGGTTCAGCACATTCTGTGCGGCACCTTGAGCCTTTTGCAGTGTCAAAGCAAGGTTTTCCGGCGAAAGTGTTTGGAGGGTTTGAGGCATTGAACCAGTGTCTAATTTCATTTTGCCTTCATCAACGCTGAATTGAACATTGTTGAAGAACTCTTTGAGCGACAATTGCACGATTTCACCAATCAAGTCCAGCATTAACGGGAGGTTTTGGGTGACAATAAATGCTGACACTGGGTCATACATTGACAACAATTGAGAGGTTGCGAGAATAGGATCCGAAGCGGCTTGTTGCATCATGGGATTCTGTGCTTGTTGCATCATTCCCATAGCACCCATTTGCTGGGGTTGTTGCATCCCATAACCTTGCATCCCACCAAATTGGTTTTGCTGTGCGGCCAAAGAGGGGGCACCAAATTGTTGTGTTGTTGCCGGTTTATTTCCTCCAAATCCAAAAAGTCCCATATTATTCACCTGTTTATTGTTGCGCCACCATCGGCTCTTGGGGCACCATAGTGCCTTGCATGTCTTGAGGGGAAACACCCATCATAGATTGTTGTTGCGCCATTTGTTCCATTTGCATGGCTCGCATATCAAAAGTCACTGTCACCAAATCCGCAACCCCTGTTATTGGGTTGGTGTGCTGATTAAGGACTACTCCTTTTGAGTATTGGGCGTCTTTTTGAATCATTTGAAAGAACTGTGCATACTTCGCCAATGATTCGGGGGTTGAACGATTTTTACTTTGCGACTTGCTCAAACCGGGGACTTTCAAGAAACGAGTTCCTTTTGCGACCACTTTGCCAAATCCTTCTTCGGCTAATTCGTGTTCATCAACCATACACCTCAAGGTGTGGTAAATGTGCAAATGCGCTGGACAAAGCGTGCTGTTCATTTCGTCGCCGTGATCACCGTGTGTGCGGGCAAGAGGCTTTCGTGCCTGTCCAGTGTCTTCATCAAACCAATAAATGTCAGCCAACGACAACCCTGTCTTTTCATCAACAATGTGATTGTATGCGTTGTCACCTTCAAGGAAACGGCGCACATCAACACCACAGCAAGCGCACTCATGTGCGGCGTTGTAGCGATATACCTTGAAAAGACCCAAATTGTAGTTTGGTGGACGAAGGGCTTTACGCATTTTCTTGATGTTCTTTTTGCGAGCCTTTCGTGGATTTTTGGTGTTGGTGACGAGTTTAAGTTCCACTGTTGGGATAAGGGCTTCTCCCTCCACTCCACCAGTCGATCCAGCACTCGCCATTTCAGCCCGCTGTTGGGTTTTCAACATGTTGTATGAAACGCCTGTTTGAACAGCCAGCATTTTCAATTCATCATCGGTTAAACCGTTTAATGAAATGCCGCCGTTGCCGAATGGGTTGAACCTCACTCATAACTCCCCCTTGACCCTGTGAGGACTGACAACATGAAAAGGGTTGCGGCCTAAATCATGTTAAGTGTCCTTATCACGGCACCCTCCACATTCAACCCGTATTGAGCCGCCATAGCCTCAACATTTGTCGCCACTGCGGATTTTCTAAGCCTCCGCATATCTTCTTGAAAAGGCATCACCATCGGGTGTTGACGACGCAAACCCATGTCCCACATCTGCTGGGACTCGTTTGTCCACCACAGATCCATTTTGTTGAGAACTAAGCAAACGACCTTTGGTTTGTATTTTTTTGCTTTTTTCTTCATGCTTCGTGAGAAAGTGCTGGGAAACCTATGATTGACGATAATATCGGTGAGGTATTTGAAACCGGCAACGGCTTCTTGCATGGCTGGTTGCGACCAAGCAACACGGTCGTCAACAACAAAGAAAACCACGCTTGTGTTTCGCTCAATCATGTCTTCGGCCCACAGGTTCCAGTATTGGGATTGACCCCCAATGTCGGCTGTCATTATTGGTGTCTTTTCCCCTTTCCACCGCACTTGTTTTTTGGTTGCGTGGGGCGTTTGAAAGGCACCGTTTTTCACAGGATGCGTGGTTCTCAATTCAACGGGTATCGGATCGATGTCCCCCGGAACTGTCAAGTATTGATCGAGGGTGGTTTTGCCAGCCAACGATGGGCCGAATATCCCAATTTTGTGCGGTCTAATAAGCCGATAGACATAAGCCGCTAACTGGGCTGAACCCATCAGTATGTGTCCAGCAAGCATCCATGTTGCCATTCACCTCACTTCCCCCGAATCCAGTTCCAAACAGAAGTCGGGTTAAGTTCAAGCCAAATGTCCAAACCCAGTAAAACAAAGAAGGTGAGGGCAATTCCCCCAACGAAAGCAAGTATGGATTTTACAGTCCAAGCGGCTCGCTCCATTCTTCTGTCATAAGCGTTTTCAGCGAGAATAGCCGACATGGCCTCCGCCTGTCTTTCCTGTGCGGTATTGAAAGGCCACATCATGTCCCACCACACTATTCGTTATTTTTGTCGTTATTGGATTCTTCGGTGTTTGGTAATCCGAAGGTTTGCTGTGAAGGATCTACTACTTGTTGCCAGTGCTGTTGCTTATACATCTGTGCCTCTTGGGACATGTTGTAGTCCTTTCTCATGCGGCGTTGTTGAAGCCTTTGTTGATTGCGAAGCCATTTGTCATGGCGACCTTCTTGAGAGAACTCGGCTCGGAGTGCAAGTGAGTCACGAATGCCTCCAACATGAAACAGAACCATAGCGACACAAAGGAAACCAAATGCAATAAGACCATATTGAAGACCCATTTCACCCGGTGAAGCGTCCGGCAAATACCAGTCCAAATGCGACACTGTGACCGAAACACCAGTCAAAAGCGATTGCCATAAAAGCATAGCAATTAAATTGATGTCAATTCGGTTGTTGTCGTCGCCACTGCCAGCCCACGGGGGCACACGCTGTGGTTGTGGTGCTATTGGTTGTTGCATTATTCATCATCTCCTTTTTGTCGGTTTTTGAAGAACTCTTTCAATATGTGGCAAACGAATGAGGATTTTGATTCTCGGCCCCTTGCCGCTTCCATTTCAGCGAACAATTCATCGGGCATCACGACTGACACATGACGGCTCATGTGTAAATCCCACTCCTGTCAAGGCTATGAAGGTTGTGATTAAATACGACGACGCTATCCGCTATCTATGTCAAACCCCAATATGCCGGAGGCCGTTGCCGCCATGCGTTCATACAACCGAATTGTAAGCGCATCACCAAATAGTGCCCCTCTCCTTTCATCGTGGATCCAACGCCACACCGATGAGAACTTGGCCGCTGACTTTGATTTCAAGGCCGCTGTCGCAGTATTAGCACATTTCAACCACCCACTCTATGTCACCGCCTCAAATCAACCGACAGGCACTACGGCATGGCTTTCTTTAATGGCTGGTTGCGAAAGTATTCTTCAAGACGAAGCGGCTTGGATTGACGATCAATTGTTAATTGCGAATATCACACGCCCACAGCGTTTGTTTGACAGCGACATATCATGGTTGAATCAATGGGCTGTGGCGAACAATGTGTCGGGGAACACTGAAACCGCATACCTCGTTAATTCTTTAATTCAGCAATTGCAGACCTGTGAAGGAAACAACGGCCCGACTGGTGCCGCTGGGATTTCACACACCAACCACATGCCAATGGCTCCTATTCCCTAAAGCAATTTTTGTTGATTTAGGTTGATTGGGAATATCGGATTTTGGTTTTTGTCGTATTGCATGTTTTCTGCAAACGCTCCCGGCTTTAGACGAACTTCTTGGTTCTTGCTTCCAGCGACATGTGGGTTGTAGGAAACAGGGGTTTTGCCCCAACATGCTTCACAGGAATGATCCATGCAAGAGCCGCCCATCATTGAAACAGGACAAATGTGCATACCGGGTGCGTCTTCGGCTCCAACAAACGATGGAGTGACATTCGGGTGTTCTATTGCTTCAAGGAACGCCGGAGTCAATTTTGGCAAGCCCAATTCTTCGTTTCGGTCATTATCCAAGCCTTGACCCACCCACGGTGCGCTCAATGACACGGGCAAATTGTCGGGAATAGCCGTATCGTAATCCCTGCCGCTTCTGCTCAAGAACCAATTGATGGCTTCGGCTTCACGGGTTGGCAACCACGCCCTGCTTTTCAATGGGCTTTTTGCTCCAATTGTTCGCATAGTATCGGACAACAAAGATAGGTGTTTTGCACGATCTGACACTTTGTGCCCCTGCAAATCACCGCCTTCAAACAAACGGAAAAGGTCAGTTCCATAATCCAGCACGGTTGCTGGCATTCGGTTTGCCATAGCGGAGCCATAGCGAGTCATGTCTTCCTCATCTTCGGGAGTTCTCAACGCTATGGCGTTGCGCCAATTTGCCATTTGCTTTTGATTAAGAGGCGAACGCCCGTGATCGTGAGCGTAGCAGTTTTCACATGTTGCACCTTTACACTGCCGCAAACCACTGCCTGTCATACATAACTGCGTAGGAAAGTTTTGATGGGCACCGGGCATTTTTGAGTTTTCACCGAATGGGGCACCTTTTGGTGTTCCTGTGAGGATTTCAGCGGCTAAAGGTTTGAGGCGTTGTTTGCCACCGGCCATGTCCTTCAAGTCGGGAAAAAATTGGTCTATACCTTCAAGCGGATAATTGACATTGTTGTTTCGGTTGAAATCAGCAATTTTGTTTTTGTTCGCTTCAACCCAGTCAAAAATATGTCGGCCACCTGCCTTTGGTAATCCTTCACCGCCTAATTGCTTGTCCCACCATCCGAGTTCATCGGGATCGCCAATTGCCTTAATGAGAACGGAACCGAGTTCGGCAAGCCCTTCGGCTCGTTGAACTTTCGTCCAATCAATGTTTTTAGGAAAATACATGCCGTGAGGGGTCACGACACCAGTGTTTCCTGCGAATCGTGTTCCCTGTTCAATTGGGATAGGTTCAGCCATTTCACCGACTGGCCCTGCTGGGAACATAACGAAGTCGCCGGTTCCTGTGATTTGGTGAGGGAGGGGGCGACCCATGTGTTCGGATTGCGTTTTTGTCCTTCGCCCGAAAAGTGGATGAATGTTCAATTGTTTGTGATCTTCGGGTTCCATTTGGGCGGTATCATCACGATAAACGATATTCCCTTGAGCGTCGTAAAAGAACGGGCGGTATGTCACCAAATCCGCTTGCTGTCCTTCTTCATCAAGAACTCTTGCGTTCCCGTTGTGATCAAGTTCAACATCATAATCGTGAACATCTTCGGGCAAGGCATCGCCCATGAGGTATTGCTGGGACTCCGATACTGGCAAAGAGCCGCTGATAGGAGCGTGAAGCGTTCTGCCCGGTGCCCTCGGAGTTCCTTGTATTTCTCCCCTAAATGCTTTGTTTCCGTGCCAAGCGTCTTGTTGGGCTGTCCTGTCAATTGACACCATTGGGTCAAGTAAAGGAACTTGGGTCGCCGCTTCAACACTGTGTTTTCCTTTTGATTTGCCGTCACTGCCGACCAATTTTCTTTGAATAGCAACCATACCCGGCCCTCTTCGTGCTGGGTCTTTTGGATCTGATGGGAACTGATCGAAGTGAAATGGGCGTAGTGCAGGAGGCAAACGCAAATCACGACCGGGACTGGCTTGACTTATGTTGCGGAAAGTGGATATGGAGTCGTCCTTCGGGGTATTTCCAAGACCTATGTGTTTCTCACCAGCCCTCGTTCGTTTCCAGTCAAAAGGTGCCGCCATCAGTGTCCCCCCTGCTTTAGCACAGCCCACCCTTGTTCAAAGGCATTTTGGGGTTCGGAGAGTTCAAAGTCCAATAATGCTGACTGTGCTGAACTTTCTTTTGGGAGGAAATGACCGTAGCCGTGGTTCTCCATCAATTGGTTAATTGAATGCCCATCAAAGTCTTCAACATTCGCAACACCGACCATTTCGGGCACTGGGCCACGCTTTTTGGTGTTGCCCGAAGTATTGTCGGGTCTTTGAATAATAGTAGTGTCCAATCCTATGTCTTTGTAGTCTTCAATGTTTTTTGCACTGTCAAAGGCTAACACTGGCTGACCTTCTTGGATTCTTTCGTCTAATTGGGCCATCATTGGTCTTGGGTCAAACCCTACGCCGTAAGTGCCCGGTTGGCCGTAATACGGAGGGTCATTCACCAATAACCCATCAATGTCCCATTCAGCCAGTGCTTCGGCACCATCTCCCTGCCGAACATTGACATTTTGAAGCGGTTCCCTCCAATTCAACAGGTTTTCCGATGGGGGCAAAGAACGCATAGTGCTGACATCGGGAGCGTTGCTCGGCCAAACCATTCCTTCAAACGGTGTTTTGTTATGGCGTATTTGGCCTACATGCCCTGCTCTTTTGTTGCGATATAGGTTGAGAGCCATAGCGATTCGTTGGTCGTAAGTCAAAGGCACGCCATCTCGTATTAGTGTGTCATAATACGCCAATGTGTCCGGCGGAACTGGATCGCCCCGCTTTCTTTCAGTGAAGTTCGGGCCTTTTATGTCAGTTCGCCATAGGTCTTTCAATTCTTGATCATCCAATCCCTGTGTCATGCTCCAATCAATGTTCGTGCCTTGCGGGCTTTGATTTTTAACTGCCTCAACCAAAGCGGCTGTCGGAATATCCATTTCGTTGTAGTCGCCTCCCATTTGAGGTAAAATGTTGAAGAACTCATTTGCGGGGCCACCATAAGGCACCTGTATGCGATCTTGACCTTGAGCAAGGTTCCTTTCAATCATACGGTGATGCGGGGTATTCTTTGACCCTGTGTGCCGAACGAGTGGTTCTAAACCCAAGCGACCCGACATATCTGCACGCATTTGAGCGAGCATGGCCGAATCAACCCGTCGTCCACCACGCTTTGGATGCCCCTTATACCTCACCATCATTCCTCACCATCGTCAAGCAATTCGCCATCCATCTCACGCTTTTTTTGACGGTCTTCGTCGGAACTGTGCATCCATTGTTCAGTCATTGGATCCCACGGCCCTGCGTGCATGGTGTCTTGGATTTGGCGCAACATTTCTTCATGGGTATATTCAACCATGTTCGGGGCACGGATTTGACCTATACCGTAATACACATCGGCGGGCATCGTCATTCCTTTGCCCCCATCGGCACTGGGGTCGTGAACCATTTTCCTGCCGTCTTCGCCCATGAAAGTGGTGAATGCGTGCCCGTAAGGGCGACCAGCCAGCGGCCCCATGAGTGGAGTCACTTGAGCATGGACAAGCGTGTGATTAGGATTGGCGCACATGTGATTGAATGAATTGTAATAACAATCCCCGCCTTTGTTTTCAGCGGGTATGTCGTCTAAGTCGTCGTTTTTCAACAGACTAAAACCCACATCAATTGCGCTCATTCATTCACCCCATGATATGCGATCTTGCCACGAAGGGGCCGAGAATGGCGGGAACCTGTTCATTGACGGGGGCATACCTCTCATAATTCTCCGTTCACGCTTTGAAGCCTCAAGCATGGCTTTCAGTTCTTCAACCGTTGAGGGCTGTTCATTGTCTAATTGCTGATTGATAGAATGTGTGATGTAGCCTAAAGTGTCCGGTGTTCCTTGATGTGTCAATTGCGCTCCGTCGTTTATTGACATTTGAACAGCCCCTTGATTTGGATAGCGAGCGTCGCTTTCCTGCCAATTGTTTAATTGTTGCTGGGCGTCCATCACTGGTGTATGCACACTTGGGTTCATATCGGATTTGAACCCTATGCCCGCATCAATCAATTTGCCTTTTAGACCTTGTAGTGTAGCAAGTCCACCCGGACTCATGTATTGTTCTTGAAGCCTCCCAGTGTTTTCTAAGAGGGATGCGAGGGTTGAATATCCCAGTCCCATTCCTGCAAACGCAGGGTTGACATCGATCATCGGGCCTTGACCCAGCGCACTTATTGATCCAGTGGACACTGGTGCCCTTGTCGCACCCGCTTCAAGCCTTGTGTCAAGTGCCGCAAGCATGGCTTCCCTTGCCACAGGCGGGAACCCTTCTCTATACTCGTTGGGGTGCCCCATACCCTCCATATTAACACGAAGGATTTCGGCATCGGTCAAACCACCACCACGCCCCCGTGCGGCCATTTGTTGGGCTTGATAAGGGCGGAAATACATGTATTCGTTTTGTAAATGGTCTAATGGGTCGTAGCCAACGCCCATTTCGGCTTGGGCTTCATAGAAGTCGTCTTCATCTTCAAAGTCCTCCAATTTCAATCCAACATCTTCGGCACTTTCCCAACCCTTCGTGCGTGCGAAGTCCTCAATACTTTGAGAGTTCTCAAGGTGCTGGATGGCTCCTTTGATTGGTAATGAGCCGGAGGTTCTTAATCCCAATTCGGGAGGCATGTTGCCGAACTTGTTTGACATCATGTGGGGTTGAACAGCCATTGAGTAGCCAAAGTCCTCACGCCCGATTTGCTTTTGCACGATGTCCCATGCGATTTCAAACGGATCAGCGGAGGCATAGAATCCCATATCCTCGCCCCCCATGTCCCCTTCGGGTGTTAGAGGTATGCGTGCTTCGGCACATTTGTCCCACGCATCCATAACACGGTTTGCGAGAAAATCCTCCCATGAATGATTGGAGCGTGGGCTATTTGGGTTCATACCCGACCTTGTTAGACTCCGCCTCCCATGCAAGGCGGCGTAGCCCTGTGCATCAAACCTGCTTTCTAAGGATTGGCGGAACTCTTCACAGGACATAGCATCATACATTTCCAAAATTGATTGCCCGCCTTCGGGGTCATTCGTGTAGGTGCTATCACCCCAGCCATCAATCAAGCCATCACGCCACATCTCCCTCGCTTCACCACAGCACGGGTCGTTGCCCATGTCCATTTGAACTTCTTCGGGAACTTCAATTTCACCGTATTCGTTTGGGGGTTGGGCGTCGGGGTATAGCCCAATCCGAGGCCCGCCGTTGGGCGGCGAAGGTCGTCCTCCCATACTCGGCATGGGTGCGCTATGTAAAGAGGGTTTGAAATAACTGCCGATTAAACCACTCCGAACCCGTTCTTTTTTATGTCAAGGCTGTTAAGCCTCACAACATTGATAAGCCATTGATGATGAGCAGTGATTGAGCAACATGATGCCAAACGGACAGCAACCAATCTTCATTCTCAAAGAAGGAACCGAGCGAAGCCACGGACGAGTGGCACAGTCAAACAACATCGCCGCCGCAAAAGCGGTCGCTGACGCAGTGCGAAGCACTCTCGGCCCGAAAGGTATGGACAAAATGCTCGTTGACGAAGGTGGGGATGTTATCATCACCAACGACGGAGCAACCATCCTCGGTGAAATGGACATCGATCACCCTGCGGCAAAAATGATAATTGAAGTCGCAAAGACCCAAGAGCAAGAGTGCTACGATGGGACAACCAGTGCGGTCGTTCTTTCCGGCGAACTTCTCAAGAAGTCCGAAGAACTCATCACCCAAAACATCCATCCAACCACCATTTGTTCAGCATTCCGTGAAGGCGGGCAGTTCATAGCAAGTAAATTGGACACCTATGCTGAAAAGACCGAAGATCGCTTGCTTGCTATCGCAACCACAGCACTCACTGGCAAATCATCGGCTTCAATCAAAGACCACCTCGGTGCTATTTGCGTTGATGCAGTGGAGGCACTTTCCCAAAACGGTTCCGTTGACCTAACTCAAATCAATGTAGTGAAGGCTGTTGGCGGCGACGCACATGACAGTGAACTCATCAGCGGCATTATTGTTGACAAAGAGCGAGCGCACAGCGGTATGCCAGCAAGTGTTTCCAACGGAAAGGTGCTTCTCATTGATTTTCCACTTGAAGTCAAGTCCACTGAAATGGATGCCAACATCCAAATCACCGATCCAAACCAAATCACTGCTTTCTTAGAGCAGGAAGAAGGCTACATCCGTGAACTCGTCAAAGCAATTGTTGACAGCGGTGCAACCGTTGTCGTCTGCCAAAAGGGAATTGACGACCTCGCCAAGCATTATTTGTCAAAGGCTGGTGTTTTTGCACTTGAAAAGGTCAAGCGTTCCGACATGGAGGCACTTTCCCGTGCTACGGGTGCGGGTATCATCAACAACCTTGAGGATGTTGAAGACGCTCTTGGCTCTTGCGAAAGCCTCACCGAAAAGAAAGTAGGCGAATTGCCAATGTCTTTCTTCTCCACACCGAACTCTTCGGCTGTCACCCTGCTTCTCCGAGGCGGAACAGCACCATTCGTTGAAGAAATTGAACGAGCATTTGACGATGCGGTCGGTGTAGTGGCTGTTGCCTATGAAGACGGCGAAGTTCTCACTGGTGGCGGGTCAATCTATGCTTCTCTAAGCAGGGATCTCGCTAATCACGCTCTTACTATCGGTGGTCGTGACCGTATGGCTTTGGAGGCTTTCTCACAGGCACTTGAGGTCATTCCACGAACACTTGCCGAAAACGGCGGTCTTGACCCTGTTGATGAAATGATGGCACTACGCAAGGCACATGCCGAAGGAAACCATCATCACGGTGTCAATGTATTGACTGGTGGCGTCATGCACATGGGTGAAGCCGGTGTGTATGAGCCAAAGCGTGTTGTTGCACAGGCATTGAAGTCGGCTGTTGAAACAGCGACCATGATTCTCCGCATTGATGATGTGATTTCATCACGCAAGGCTGGCCCACGATAACGCTAAATGTCGTCTTCGCCCAACCAATCCCACGGTTGCAGTTTATCACTGCTAATCTTAGGAGCGAAGTATTTGCCATCAACGGTCACACGGGGGTTCGTTTTTGACGAAGCACTGTGTATAGCACCTCGGTCAACCATTTTGTCCCAAAAGCCCGCTTTTTCGGGTTCAACCTTTGTAGCGTGGGCATGAAATTGCCCGTCGTGGACGACTTGACCCATCATATCCGCTTCGATCTCTTGAATCATTTCACGGAGGTATGATTCACCAAGCCCACTGTTCCTCACAGGGGTTGCGACCTCAAAGTGGTGAACATTCACCTGCCCTGTGTCAAAGTTCAATTGAGCCACACCTCTCGCCATTCCGTCCTCGGATTGCCACGAAACATCGGAAAATCCTGCTGGTGCCATTAGATCTGACATATAATCGGGAAAGTTCTCTTTTTCCTGTGCTGATGCAGGATAAGGCGATTCCGGTTCAACCCCAACATCAATGTCACCCCAGTCCTCATCGGGATAATACAGGGGTGCTTTGACAATATCGGCTTTAGCAATTCGCCTGTTCAGTTCGTCCAATTCTTCCTCCAACACATTCGCTTCTTCAAGCAGTTCTCTTGATGTTTCAAAGTAAGAATTGTTTTCATAATCAAGGCTCATCATCACATTGTTGAGCCTATCAATTTCTTTGTCAAGGTATTCAGCCCTTTCAATCATTCTCATTTGCTCTTTGGCGTTTGCTTGCGCTCGTTGACCCATAGTCTGTGCATGGGTGTTGGGATGATCTGTGATTTTCAAATCATCAAGAATCTGTTGGATTTGCATTTTGGCGTCGTCTGTCAACGCTGGGTGCCTCAAAGCCGCCTCATATTTTTGTCGCAAGGGATGTGGCCCCCTCATAGCGGCATATTCCGACTGAAACGCCCCGATTTCATGCGCTAAACCCCCATCCTTTGCCGCACCTTGAATCAAGTTCGGGTTGACACCATGCAACGCTTGATGTCCTGCTTCATGTGCCCCAATCCTGCTAATCCAATCAGCCATTTGCATTTCAAAATTGGTTCCATGTAGGTTGTCCTTTTCAAAATCCTTTTTCCACCTTTTGGGGACATAGGGGAATACTCTTGATAATGAATGGGCTTTCAAACGATTAGGAACACGATCTGCATTCCACGCACGCCAAGAACTGTCGGGCATCAAATGGGCAACACCACTACGCTCTCCCCTATTTTTACTCCCTAAATCAAAATCCTGCGCCCCAAAACCACCGGGTTCGTTTTCGGGATTTGCTCGGTATTCGTCTTTGCTTGCGCTGTCTTTGAGCAAAACAAAGGCTTGATTGAAAGCCTTAGACAATGTAAGCCCTCCCGCAATCAAACGGGCACTGGATTCCGCCGAGAATGGTGTTGTATTCCACTTCTGTGCCAGCGGCGATGTATGTTCCACACGCTTTACAATTGCCGGGATATTTAGATCGGAACTTGGGAAACCGGCCTTCTTGTTTCAGCACGGTGAATGCTCGGTTAAATGCGCTCACCACATTTCCTCCTGATCTCTTTTGAACTGCTTTCCTGCCGCATTCCAGCGTTTTTCCCACTTATGTTTAGGGACTCTTTGAACTTCTTCGGCGTTTTGCCACCTATCATTGGGGTTCCATTCGCTGTGCATGTATTGGGTGTCGGGGTCATTCCAGTTCTGTTCTTTGGGTATTCGTGCTAAACCACGGGGGAATAGCCCACGACTTGCCAAAAGTCCAAGCATGTCGCCACTGTTTTCACGGGCTGGCCTCATGTGCCCTCTCCTTGTAGGAGCGTGCTTCTCACGGTATTCTTGTAAAGCATCCAAAAGTCCTTGCGCCATTTCCCTTCTTCGCAAGTCAGTGGGAACATAAACCCGTTCAATTTTGTTGTCAATAACAGCGGCAAAGGGGTTCTTTTGAGGCATACCGAACTGCATTTCACTTTCACGGTCTTCGTCAACCATGTCCATAGGAATGACAGCGGCGTCCATACGATCCATGTTCTTATGTCTGCGTCCGAAACCGTATGAAGGGTTATCTTCTCCTATCCAATCCCTTGCTGGTTCAATGTTGATGGGGAGAGTTCGGTCGTCTATGGGGTCATAGAAGTCGCCAACGAACTTTTGCGCTGGTGCGTGGTCGTCGTCGCCCTCCATGAACTCACCCTCTAAAGGACGCACTGAACCGGGAACAAAGGGCATTTTCAGCAGTGAAAACGCTTGTTCAAAGGAACTCTTGCTCGTCACTCCATCACCACCGAATACAGCCACGCTAAGGGGAGCAAAATGATAAGGATTGGGATTAAGAGCATGGCTCCCAGCCCCTTTAGCAATAGGACACCCAACGAGTCGTCATTCATAATGACCGCCTTTGGCCCATCCTATCCAAATCAAAAGCGTCCACAGGTCTTATGTTGCGTATGAAGTCCTTTTCCTCTTCATCCATCATGTCCCAATTAGCCCACAAATCCGAATAACTCATGTGTTTCAATCGATCTGTTTCCGCTGTTTCAACACGATACAGCACATCATCGGGCAAAGCAACACGACCGGACATTTGATCACGCAATCGGTTCAATGCCCCAGCCATGTGTTCATCCCTTGCTACATCGGTGTGGTGCCAGCCAGTAGTCCCAAGTGGGTTGATTGGTTGAACCATTCTTGGGGCGACTTCATCCCCCTCATCGTTGTAAGACCATTGTTTCCAAGCCGCCTTTTCCTCATTTGGTGGCAAATCGTAGTCGGGCAACATTGAGGCAATCCAAGCATAGAGTTCGTCTTCGTCCATGAACTCACCGCCCATTTCATCAAACTCGTCCATGTAGCCCTGTGATTGCGGATCTTGCATCAAATTGACATATTCGTCCTTCGGGTTCTCCATGACTTTGATTGCCGGGTATGTTTCACGCATCGGTATATCATCTTCTAAATCGCTAATTTCAACATTGGGAACTGCCGAACCATACAGCGCATAGGCCAATGCTTCGTCCATATACTCCGTCCAGTAATTGAAATCGTCGTGGATGCGGTCGCCACCGGAATACAACGGCGCACGCTCAATCGTCTTTATTTTACCATCGTTGGGGTGGTTAATCTCAAAGGGAGCCTTGATGAGTTCCCATGCTCGGTCAAAGGCGGTCATGGCTCTCCCCTCCAATTAGGAAGCCCTTGCCATGATTCATTCAATTCGTGGATCCCATCAATTGCCCATTCCTCTTCGTTTGGTTTTCCCGAACCGTTGCATGATGGGCAAGTCCCTAACGAAATTGCGTAGCCTTGTGCTTTTCTTTCACGCTCTTTGTAGGGATAAATTGTTTTGCCATTTTCCAACACATCCATTATTTCATCAAGACTCAACGGTTTTGTATCTGTCATGTGAGCAGGTCTTGTAAAAGTAATTTCACCAGTTCCCCTGCAATTAGGACAAATCCCCTTTTCATACATTTCTATTTCATCGGGCTTGCGCCCTTTGATGAGTTCCCATGCTCGGTCAAAGGCGTCATTCATCGTGAACCACCTTCCACTTCGGATCGTTTTGAAATTGATAAAAATGTCCTTCGGGGTCATTTGCTTTGCCCCAATGCCCATCAAAGCGTCTTGTTTCAGCAAGCGGCATGTCAGCCGCAGTTAAGCCATCGGGCAAATCGGGAACCATTCGCCCCATACCGGGAACCAATTCTTGACCGAACAAGAATGAGGTCGGCATACCCATCCCTCGGCGACCCACATTTGCCCCAATCCCATAACCTTCGGAGTGGTTAAGGTAATCCTCATCGCTCATATCCGCACCCATCCATCGCTTCAAGTCCTCGCCCATAGGCAATTCGGCGGAATATGGGTGTTGGCTTTTGCGCCCCCAAGAATTAGAAGAAGCATAGGTGGGAATGTAAGGTGCGCCTAATCGTCGCAAAGCGGCTGTTCGGTGGTTTCCTTCTCCAATGACCCACCCCTGCCTGTCAAATCCAATGTTTGGGATTGCTACATTCCCGACAGTCGTTTCCCCTCTTTTGTTTGCGTCGTATCTTGCACGGCCTTGTTCGGGTGTGTCGTCCCTCCACCGCCAATGTGAAGAATCACGACCCATATATCCATCTTCAAGAATACTTTGCATCAATCTCTCAATGTATTCGGAGTCGTCGGGTTCCTGCAATTGCCAGTGTCTTTCTTCGGGCAGATCGCTCGTCAGCATAAAGTCAAGCGGAGAGTTCGTTCCAGCCTTTCGGTGGGGGTTTTGACCTCTCCCTCCCAACACCTCAAAGAGAGGGGCATAGATTTCCTCCCACATGCCCTCGTCTATTTTGAGCAGGGAGAATGCGGTGTCAAAGGCGGTCATTAACCTCCCCACCCCCTTAACGGCTTACTCATAGTCCAACCCTTGTTATTTAACATCCGTCGTGACAAATACTCCATTTGTTCTTCGCTTCTGTCTTCAAAATCGTGCATGTCTTCAAAAATCCTATCAATTTCATTCTCATCAAAAATGCCCGATTCATTCAACGCTTCAATCATTGATGCCCTATTTATCTCATTAACCAACAATTCAGCACCAAGTCGGTGCGGGGGGTTAAACGAGTTTTGCCAATCACGGTCAATTGTCCCGTCTTTCATTTCTTCCGCAAAATCACCGACTTCATAATCTCTATTCGGCACTCCGTCAACCGCATTCTCAAAGCCTTGCGATTGCGGGATCATTGACCCGTGAAATGCTAAAGAAGCATGGGGGTCAAAGAATGAAGGTCGCCTACCTATTGGCGATGGCAAACGCACATCGGTCTTAAGCAAAGCCCAAGCGGTGTCAAAGGCGGTCATTATGAATCACGCATCCTTTCAGCCATCCACTGCTTTATGTTCCTCATGCTGTTGCCACGCATTGGCAACACATCTTCGGGATCTATTTGCCTGTGAGTAATCGTTTCGTGGTTCATTTCCGGCATATCAGCCGGTATTTCAAGAGTAAGTTCGTTATAGTCGGGTGTTTGGAGGTGAATTGAATTATAAGGGTCGTTGCCATTGTCGGTGATTTGATTTTCGCCAATCAATTTTCCTTGCCAGTCGCTCAAAGGCACATTGAAGTCTTCATATTTTCTTGCGATAATGTCCTTCAATTCCTGCATCCATTCGTCGCTGTATGGTGTTTCAAAATCGGGGTTTGCTTCTTCAAGACTTTGATAAAAATTGCCCATACCGTCAGCCACTTTCATGTTTCCAGCGGTCGTTTCATCCACATACGGCTTCAAATCAATGATGTTGTGCCCTATTCCACCTCTCGTCATGCCAGTGAAGTCCCTTAACTGCGAAACAGGCAATTTAGAAGACCCAATGGGGATTCCGAACACACCGTGTTCACGACCGAGTATTTCGTTGTGAGGCATGGTGCTGATGAGTGCGTGTTGGTTGTCGCCCATTTCGGAGGGCTTTAGCGGTTCACCAGCAGGAACATGCCCGCCGTGATAAGCAAAACGAGGTTGCGCCTTCAAGAGTTCAAAGGCGATGTCAATTGCGCTCATCGTGACCCCTCCATGTCCAGCCACCCCTCAATCGGTCGTATATATCCGCCCAGTCCTTATCATCGTCCGACCCCGGCAAGAACGGTCGGGTTTCGGCAAATGGGGGGAGGTTCTTAGAGGCCACTGCCCCGTTCAACCAGTTCATAATTTCAGTTCCTTCATCATAGCCCATCCCATCCCAAAGTTTGAGGTAGCCAACGACTCCGGTTGGCACAGTAGGGTCAAAGTCAAGTGAAGGGTGCAATCCACTCTCACGGACACGCCTCACGGCTTCACGAAGAAGGGAATGATACGGTGCGGTATGTGGCTTCATACCTGTCGCCATTTGGTCGGCAATCTCTCGGCTATACCCTTGATTCCTCGCCCAAAGCCGCCTTGAGTTCGCATTTTGGTTCTCATCCGGCTTCAATTTAACACCCCAATGGTTCAACAAATCATACATGTCCGTTCCTAAACCAAGACCTCGCATATCTCTTGGGAGTTGGGGCATGGGGACTGACCGTTCATCATCAGTGGTCTTTTCAGATCGCCGACCAAACGGGTCTGTATTATTGAAAAAGTCCGTTCCACCCACCTGTTCTTGATCATCTCCATACTCGGCCAGCACTTCACGGCTGGTGTCCATCGCTTCGGCAAGGGCGTTGGCCCTTTCTTCGCTCAAAGGTTGAGTCACGGACAATCCGCCGCTTTCTCGCACGAAGGGGAGAGCGTGTTCGTTTCGTTCCAAGTCGGCATCGGTTGGTTGAAGCGTGTTCCGAATCCACTTATCCATACGGAGGTTATACCGTTCTCCGGTCTTGGGGTGAATCCATTGAGCCGACGCTTCACCATCGGTTTCGCTAATTTTCTCGCCGTTTAACCCAGTTCGCTGGCGAGGACTAAAGGTTGGTTCAGTCACCGTGTCCCAGTCAATGGGCATTTTGAGCAGGGTGAAGGCTTGATCGAATGCACTCATGCCATCCCCTCGTCCATTCCAGCCTGTCGCCTATGTGCCGCTAAAGCAAGTGCGGCGGCTTCTATCAATGCAGGAGGGCCATAAGGTTCAGCCTCTATCTCTTCTAATTGCATAATGAATGTGTCGCAATCGGTTTCCATTGTTGAATTGACAATTCCTTGCTTCATGGGGCTTTCCGGTATTTGGCTGATGAACACACGCTTTGCTTCATCGCAACCGGGACTCGCCCTGTCTTGCATAAATGCACCCAATTGTTCCATTATATTCCCACCTTTCATGGCGGGCGAAATAACCATATCCATACCTTCGGTTTCTCCAACAGTCCAATTGTCGGGGTTATGTGGCTTAACCTCACCCGAACCTGCTGGCCCTTGAAAATTGATGTCGCAATCGTGGCAAATGTAATGCCCGACATCTTCACGGAATTGCGTTGAATAGCCAACGGTGGATGTCCATTCGTTTTCATCGGGGTCATATTGCGCCCCGCATTGAGGACAGGCGGTGCCCTTTACACCAATGTCTTGGTCGGCGAACTTGAGCAACGAGAAGGCTCGATCAAAGGCGGTCATAGGCGACTCCCCCTCCAATCATCGGCTTCTTGGATTTGTTCATCGGTCGGATAGCGCACTACACGCAAACCACCTTTGCATAGATTGGGAATACCGGCAACGGGGGCACCTTGTGAAAGGTTGCATACCCCACCCGTGCGATAAGAAACCTTGCTACATTCACGACACTGGCGCATTTTCGGTGGCCGTGCGCCATATCCCGGCCCTGTTTTGAGAAGCGAGAAGGCTTGATTGAATGCGCTCATCTCTTCACCGCCCGCATAAACCGCCCCTTTGTTTCTCGCACCCTATTGGTGAGCGCGATCCGCAAAGTCGGGTTCTTTATGTGGTTTGCCAGTTCAACAGCAGGTTTCAGTGTTTCGGCACAAACGGCACAAGGGATGTTTCTTTCCTCCGCCCATTGAACGAGGTCTTCGGTCGCCAAATTGGCACCGGACTTCGCCACGAACGGGCAACCGCCCAATCCACCTATGCTGGCATCAAACTCACGCACACCGTGAAGGTATGCGGTTTCAATGTTCAACCATAGATGCCGACCAACATGGAGGTGCATGGCTATGTTTCGTGTCAAATCATGGGCGATGTCAAGAGCAAGAGCGATGTCAAAGGGTGATGCAGTGCCGTCAGTGTCGCATAACACGATTTTGTCCCCGAATCGCAACCCAGTTTCAATTGCTTCATACAGTTCCTCTATGCAACCACCAAAGGCCATTGAAATATACACCCGAACATCGGAGGTCGGAACACCCACAAGGGCTTCTTCATACCCTGCGATGATCTGTTCCAGTGTCAATCCGTAGTTCTCACGGTTAAAATCACTGTTCGGAGAGTAAAATATGTTGAAATTGGTCGCCCCAACCGCCTTAGCACGGTCAATCCCACGCTTGTTGGGCACTAATACTGAATGCTTGACACTATATGAAGTATTGAGCCGAACAGCAGTAAATACCTCTTCGGCGTCAGCCATATTGGGAACTCGCTTCGGATGCACGAAGGAGGTCACTTCTATGTCTTTAAGGCCAGCATCCTCAAGCAATTTCACCAATTCAATTTTTTCGGCGGATTTTACCTCATGCTTGAGGTTTTGGATCCCATCACGGGGGCCAACCTCAAAAATTGTAATACCCGCCATATTCGTCTGTAAAAGCATCAAACAAAAAAACACTTCGCTCAAAGAGGGGTGGTTCACCACCAATCGTAGCCAAATCGGAGGTAGGCGTTGAATTGGAGCGTGGGATGCCGTTTCAGTGGTGAACCAGTTGCTCTCAAGGTGTGTTTTGTTATGAAATTATGGTGGGTTGACAGTCCTGTCAATGTTGACAAAAAAAGTTCTCAATTTTTTTCCGAGTAGCATCTGTGGTTAGGGAGGCCGAGCAAAAAAAAAAAAAAATGTGCCCACAAGCAAGCCTGTGGGTGTTTTTTTTTCGCTCCCTGCGCCCCAATCACACACCCGCCCAGCGTCACACATGGCTTGCAGTGCATCGTTTGGGGGTGGCTGGGTGTATCACACATCAATAGGGCTGGCTGGGCGCACGCCCAGCCCTCCCGTCGCACAGGCTCGCTGTCATGCGCTTTTGCGCCCAGTCACACGCTGTTTTGGCCTGTTGGCTGGGTCAAACGGCCATTTCAGCCTGTTTTGGCTGGTTGTCGCTCGCTGTCGCACTCATGATCGTCCCCTCGTTCGGTGTGCATTTGAGTGTGTGATTCGGTGTGTTTGCATGAAATCACACACCACCACCCACCCACACAGCAGATCCGTGCGACAAAACCGCCTCGCCGAGCCTCCACG
>CERP01006888.1_pt1 | contig 26177 bp, 37 predicted proteins | sample 530801 | NCBI WGS metagenome assembly CERP01 (sample SAMEA2620991, study PRJEB7988) | marine metagenome | biome: marine biome (ENVO:00000447); feature: surface water layer (ENVO:00002042); material: "saline water (ENVO:00002010), including plankton (ENVO:xxxxxxxx)" | depth 5 m | reverse complement strand
CTCAACGCTGTGTATGTGTGCATCACACGGGCTATGACAACCCAGCGATACTACACCAACAATGTTGTCGCCAGCACTGGCGAACTCTTTGAAGGTGACATCATGGGTGCTTTGACACAGGCCATGTGGATGCTCAACCAGCAGGACGACGACAAAGGCATTTCAATCAACATGGGTCAGTGGCCTGTGGAGAACGACGAAGAAGAGGCCGCTGTGACCCCTGCTTTGACACCAGTGGTGGAAGAGTCCACCGTAGTCATTCCTGTCCCAGCAGACCCCGCTGACATGCCTCAATTCGCATGTGTTCTCAACGACACCATCCAACACCTCACTGACGACACCGACCTTGCATTCGCATTCATGCTTGAACACGCTGACGAGGACTGGGATCACACAGCATTCGCACTGGGCGATGTTGTCAACGGTGCTACCGTTCAAAGCACACTTGACCTTCAAGGTGCCCAGTTCACACTGGCTCGCCAGCACTGGATTGAGGCCAACGCTGACAAAGCAGATCGTTGATAAGGACTGGGCAATTGGACACGAAAGACGGAGGACAGAACATGCGAAACCACACACTCAACCGAGCCGCTGAATTGAGGCGCACTGGTGCTGATAATCAGCACATGATAGCCCGATACCTCAAGGCTCGCCATGCAGATCTGAAGCCCGATGATGTCGCCAGCAACGGCTATCAAGGGCTGTGGTGCAAGAAGTGTGGTGCTGTTGGTGCTGGGGTATTGAAGAAGGTCAAGGACGCCACCTGTGAGTGTGTCAAAGACTCCGCCCCATCCAAGTCCATTCGCCAAGCCGCCGTCCACTTCACAGTGCTTGACAAAGCAGGAAACACCGTCGCCACAGGTTGCTCCGCCACCCCTCGCTATTCGGCACAAAGCACCGACAAAGAACCGCTGACAATGAACCCACAGCATGTCGGATGTGGCAATTGTCGCAACAGGATCCGTGCCGCTATGCGGCTCAATGATTGAACACGAAACACTCACGGTCGGCCACCAAAGTTCTCACCATCCCCCTCAAAATCGGGGCTGGTTTTGGTGGTCGGCCACCCCGTTGTCAAAACAACGGGGTCTTTTTTTATTTCAAAAGTCAAGATAAGACTATAAGCCGCCAGTGTCACCTGCGCTGGGCGGCGGGTTGAGCCGACCACCAAAAACGGGGGGTTTAAGTAGGCCGCACCCATCGGAAGGATTACCTCGGACAACACAAACGACGAGGCACAAAAAAACAGGAAGTGAAAATATGAGCCAAAATAGCCCAACAGAAACCGTAGCCAACGCTACACCAACAGCCTTCGTGGTTGTCGGTGAAGTCACCCAACGAACACCCACCCAAGTGGTGCTTGCCTATGAGGCAACACACGGAACCCAGCACTTGACCGTCACCCGAACCGAGTTCGGATCTGGCGGCTCTCTCGGCCACCGTCTTGACGACACCATTGAGAACGAGAACACAGACCGTGCCTTCGCCATCAAGCGATGTGTATGCCCAGCATGTGACAACAACAACGACGGCAACGAAGCCGTCATGTCCGACATCACCGGCAAGACCGCTGATGCAATCACCGCTGAACTCAACGCTGTCAACAGCCGTCGTCAAGTCTTTGAGATTGACGATGTTCGCCATGTCCAAAAGTGTGCTACATGCAACGGCACAGGCAAGGCAAAGGAACTGGTCGGCGACTACTCGCCACGGATCGACGCTGAATGGGGCGACCTTGTTTCCGACATGGAAATCGGCAACGGGCCAGCACCAGCATTCCCATCATCCTTCAACGGTCGCCGTGGTGGCATCGTTGACAACATCACCGACATGACAATGAAGTTCTCCGAATCAATGCAAGAGAACATCCACGGTGACATGGTTGGCAACGGTGTGTTCACCGTCTTCAACACTGGCTACGCAAGTGAGGAAAACAATTTCCTCGGCAAGCAAATGGGTCGCCCAAAGACCGATGTGTATGCCTTTGCACAGCACTCCGAAGTCATGGACTCGTTCGCTGACTGGGCTTCCGCCGCTGGTATGCCATACACACAATACGGCACGAACTACGGACAGGACGCAGTTATGGACATCAAAGTCACTGGTGCATCACACCGTGAAGAAGTCCTCGCTGAACTTCGCACACGCATGGCCGCTGGTGAGTTCGCTGACGAGAACGGCAACACTGGCTACGGCTTGATGGACGCACTTCGCACAGCCAAAGCCGAAGGTTCCGACCTCGGTGTCGTTGGCTTCGGTGTTCAGATCCGCCACTCCTTTGACGGTGCGCTCACCATTCGTGGCGTAGCGGAGAGGGTTGTTTGCACCAACGGCTGGGTCGGCAGTGAGAAGACACTCATGCTCGCCGCACAGCACAAGAAGGGCGTCTTTGACAACATCCTCGCCAGCATCGGCAACCTCGCTGAAATCGTGTTCTCAAGTGTCCTTGAGATGATGCAACAGCACAATGAGATTGAGTCCATGCAGGACATCATGCTTGCTCCCGACATGCTTGACTCTCTCGTCGCTCTCAAGGCCGAGCGTGGCCTTGTTGCATACCCATCCATCGGACAGAACGCACAATTGACTGGCGGTCGCCAGTTCCGTGCTTTCAACGAAGGCATGGTTGACCCAAACAAAGCATGGGTCATGGTCGGCGAAGACAACGACGGATCTGCTGTGGATTCTCTTTACCACGCATACCAAAACGACAACGGCATTATCGGACACCAACCTGCTGTCAATGATGCACACGGTCGTGTTGACGGTGGCAAGGCTGTTTCCTTCGCCAAGACCAACGCTGACCTCGCCAAGCAACACAGCCTCTATGTTGAAATCCAGCAAGACGCTGTGCGTGCTTTCACCGAGCATGTCGGTCGTTCACCACAGGACGGGGAACTCAACGAGTTCGTCCAAGAGTTCGGCATCCCAATGCTCAACGACATGGCGGCAACCGAGGCTCGATCAGAACAGGTCAGCAAGGACTCCTTCGGCAACATCACCATCCGTGAATGGGCTGTCGGTGACATCCTCCCAACCATCGTCAAGAATGTCGGCACTGACTCCGAAGTCAGCCTTGTCCTCACCCGTGACGCACCTATGGCGGTGACAGCCTAAGCAGGGTATTGACTCACACATCCTCCTTGAATGACGGCCAGCCCCAATGCTTGCCCGACAAGGACTGTGTGATTCACCACCACTCATGGAGGAACTATCATGTCAACCACACATGCACTCATCCCAGTCAAGATCTGCTTTCGCAGTGTCCCTGCTGTTGTCAACAACGCTGGGTCAGCACTCACTGGCACTATCGGCGAACTCATCAAGAAGCGACACGCCGAGAACTTCGCCAGCAAGCCAGCACGAATCGTGGGCATCCTGCCCTATACCCCACTCCCAGCCGGAATGAAGGCTGGCAATCAAGTGGCCTGTATGGCCGCTGGCGGGGAGCGTTTCGTCGCTGACTACACCCAGTTCATCAAGGACACAAAGCCTTGCTCTCCCGACATGTATGACGCCCTCATCACCGAGATGCGGGAGAAGTTCGGCTGGGATGTTGAAGCCATCAAGGCAACCCAAATCAACCACGATCTGCGCCGACTTGAGGTCGGTGCTGGCGAGCCATCGGCGGCTGAACTGGCGGCACAGGAATCCAGTGTTTCACCACCAACCACCGACGACGACACCATCATTGTCGCCGAGGACTTCACCATTGAACTTGATGTCGTCAATGACGATGTTGAGGCCAGTGGTGCCTTCGGCAGTGCATCCTTCAAGGAGGAATGGGCATGACAGCAAGCACGAAGCACCGACTCATTGGCAAGCCAACCGAGCAACACCAAGCGTGGCTTGACCGAAACCCGTGTGCATTTTGCGGCAAGCCACTGAACAAACCGTTCGGTCGTGAGCGTTCCTATGGTTCGCACTTCACACTCACTGTCAGATCTGCTGGCGGTGAAGGCAGGAAAGTCATGGACGCTGTGCCGTTTCAAGGCATCACAGTCGGCATGTGCTGTGCCCACCTTTTCACACAAACGACGGAGGAATCAGCATGAGCATCGTTGGTTCGATCCACATCCAATGTGGTGCTTCCCGCTGTGGTCGTCATGTGTTCGCTGTGGACGCTGACGAATACATCAGCGACATGCTTGATGCCCAGCGTGAATCCATTCGCACACAGGCAGGAATATGGTCGCACCCAAAGCGATACTGCCCTCGCTGTGAAGCCGCCGCTGATGCACTGGGCTACGAGTCCGAACGAGCGATGGACGAACGCATCGCCAAAGCGAAGGCTGAATCCGAAGCACAGGAACTCCACAATTTGCCACGAACTGCTGGCCTCACGGCTGGCTTTGAAGGAGGCGAGGCTTGATGCGAGAGATCTTCACCATCGCCGACGGCTACGGCACCCAGTGTTTCAGCACATGGGATGCGGCACGCAAGTATCTGTTCGTCCTTCGTGGACGCTTTGCTGGCGACGCCGAGGACTGTGGCTATCAAGGCGCCCTGTGCTTTGACACATTCAATGGGGACTTTGAAGCGGGGTCGCCAGCGACGGCGCACCGAGTCAAGCAGGTTGTCATGGCTGGCTATCAATGCACGCTCAAGGACTCCAACGATCCACACCCACGATACATCACCGTCACACCGTGTCAAATGTGGACAGCAAAGGACATGGACGCCCATTATCGGCATGAACAATTGCTCCTGCGTCGCAGGGAAGAAGCAGGAGAGGTTTAAGTAGGCCGGACTGTGTGGACTGAACAACGGGGAATCAATATGACCGACAATTACAGGAAAAAATACACGCTTGTGCCACTTGATGTGGTGAAGTTCAACGAACCGACCGACGGCGACATTTGCCGTTTCTGTGGGCATGGTATCGCCCAGCACACTGTTGGTGAACTCACGATCTGCCTTGCAGGAATGAGTGGCTACAATGTGGACGAAGCACAGTCCGGTGGGCGTGGCAACATCAGCCGACACTGGCAAGACCGATTGGAGATGAAACAATGAGTGATACAGCACGAATGACTGACGAGATGAGCCAAACACTGTCCGACCTTGAGGCGGCGTGCTGTTCAGCACACGCCATGAAGGCGACAGGAGAACTGACCGAAGACCAATACCAGCAGATCAACAACACGATTGCTGGCTGGGAAAACATGCTCAAGGACATGCACCGACAGGCCACCAATCGTGAAGTGATGATGAAGGACATTCATGGCTCCACGATTTGCGTTGAACGGCTGACTGAACAGGAAAGGGCAAATTGGAGAGAGGAACACACGAACGCCTCTCCACCATTCGCTGTGGGTTCATCACGCATTGTTGTCCCACTTGACAGTGCTGATCGATTCGCATACATGACAGGACTCTCCCAATATGACGAGAAGCCCTCTCAATACATCATAGACGACGCTGACCTCGGTTCAAGCACAGTCTATGCTGTGTGGTGCATTTACGACCACGAACGAGAGGACGAGGACAAACGCATTGACACATTGATTGACCAGATCCGCTACGGTTGCTCACCGAACGAGGTGAGCGCATGAGTGATTCACCACGAAAGACTGACCTCCTAAACGATACCGTCGTTGGCTACTTCGCCAACAGCACAGATCTGTGGGACACCATTGAGAAACAAGTCAAGGGCTGGCGTGAGGCTTGCTGTGATGAAGAAGGAAAGGACTTGCTGGCCTTCTTGCAGGGCAAGCAATTAGACCGTTTCTTATCCATGCCACCCAACCGCACACACGGGAGGTATGGTGGGTCGGAAACGACATACGGTGCATTGAAGCCAATGGCATACAAAATAGTCTTCGATCACATTGACGACGCTGTGACTATGGAGGACTTGGTTGGCAAATTGTCCATCGCTTTGGCACAAAAGACCCAGCAATTGAAGAAAATACACAATCTATCACGACCACACTACAAGGAGGAATGACGAATGACTGGTGATTCATCACATCCTGTGGACATCACAGCCACCGAAGATCTGCTTTCCTTTGAAGTGCGAATCAAGCAAGAGGATTTGCACACAGCCAACATGGCTAAGGTGCAATCACACCTCCAAGAGAACGGAATATCCTTTGACACTGGCATGGCTATCAAGCAAGGTCAGCCCGTTGAAAAGACATGGTTCTTGGACTGGTCTTTGGCCGGTGCTACACCACAAACCGTGATGGGACTATTACGGGACAACGGTGTGCCGTTTGAAGTCCTTGTCAACACACAGGAGGACGAAGCATGACCGGATTCATTGAAGCACGCTACGAGGAATCGCCCAAGCAGGGACAGCGCAAAGTGCGTATGCTGTGGCAAGCCATCAAGCAATCCACAGGCACTCCGCCATCACTGATCCATTATCGTCCACCACAGCGTCGCTACGACGGCGTGTGGCACCCCAAATCTTCGTGGGTTATTCACCACGAAACAGGGACATTCACATTCACAGGCAAGAAGCCAAACGAAATCACCGAGGTCATTCGTGCCGAAGGACTCACCATACAGGAGGAAACAGCATGAGGGAACCATCAAAATGCAAATGTGGATCGACGACATTCCGTGTCTTTTTGGACGACTTCGGCTCGGAGGCATTACTCCAATGCACCGACTGTGGGGCACTGCTCACCGAAGATCAATTGCGCTATGTTGTTCACGATTCACCACAGCCTGTGGAGGAAAACATTGAACGGATTGAAACCGACGAATACATTTTCACCCAGCAAAAGGAGGCATGAACATGACTATCCAAAAACGCACGACAGCAAGCACGAAGCACCGACTCATTGATATACACCCGACCCCTAATTCACATGAGGACGAGCCAATGACGAAGAAGTGGTATGACATTGACAAATACAGATTAGCGCACCCAGCAAATCCAGATCAGCGAATCAACATCATGGACTTTGCACGCCATGTGTGCATGAACACGGACATAGGAGCAATCGCCCATGAGGCGTTTGAATACGCCACCCGTGAAGGAGAGAGGCCATCATACAGAACCCCAACCAATCAAAATCACATCGCCACCGTCACCAACGAATGCGCCCGTGATTTGTGGCGAAAGACTGACAAGACACAGGCTCGCCAGTCCATCAAGCGTGTTCGCCAGCGTGGGTCGATCAGAATCCAGTTCGCCAAAGACGCACGAACCAAGAGCGCACGGGGTGGCCCACGCTACGGCATAACCATGTCAGTCAATGGCGATGAAGGAGGGGCTACTGCCCGTGCCCTCAAGGTGCTACTCCATGAGATGATCCATGTGTTTCAATTGACACACTACAAAGAACACCACGGCAGGAACGGCAAGCGACGCCCACACGACATCATGTTCAACCGCATGATGCTCAAACTGATGCAACCGTGGTTTGGCCTCACCGAGAAGGAATGCAACCCGTTCAACATGGGCTACGCCAGCAACAAAGGCTACGGCCCCAGCAGGAAGGTTCAGCGTATCGTTGAGAGCAAATTGAACAACAACGAGGCACTTCCTATCAACAAATGGTTCAAGTCCCATGCTTCAACACCAAAAGCCGAGCAGACTCCACAGGAATTGGCGAAGAAGGAACGCTCGCACGCCAAGCGATACATTCGTGCAATCATCAACCGATGTCACAGTGTTCACGGCGACGACACTTTTGATGATAACAGCAAGTTCACAGATCTGAACATGGATTGCTGGCGTGAAGCCACCGAGCATGTGTTCAATTCAATACTGACTCACGACTCCCTGTCAACCTCACTACTCACCACGAAGGAGGAAGCGTGGTATGAAGTGATTCTTAGGGATTGTAAAGCCGACTGGAACCCATACAATTGGGAGAACCCCACCACCGACGCTCGCTGGGAGGGGCTGGTTCGCATGGACGAATACCTCTCCCGCAACATGCACCCAGTGAAGCCGTTCGCTGGCAAGGAAAAGCCAGCAATCCCACAGCCGGAGGAACCCAAGCCAGCCCTCACATGGGAGGACATCAGCATGGAGGATTTACGCTGTGCGCTACACCGCAAGACACGGGCACGCTTCGATCCACGATGCTCACAGGAATACCTTCTTAGCCAAGCAGTTCGGCTCAAGGTTGTCCCCGCTGACTGTGTGTCTGTGGGTGATTCAACACAAACAAACGAGGTATTACAATGAACATATTCTTTCTCCACAGGCTGGCTTGGCTGGCAGGAATTATGCACTGCGACAAGCACATGAAAATGATTGTTGAGGCCGCACAGATGCTCTCAACGGCTCTCTTGAAGCACACAGGCTCCGCTGACCTCATGCCCATGCGTGCCGACGGCAAGACCCCCTATTCGGGCAAGGCTCACCCGCACCACCCCAGCACGCTGTGGGTTGGCTTGACACGGGCGAACTACGAATGGCTGTGCGAACTGGCCGAGTCGCTACTTGAGCAAAACCAGATCCGCTACGGCAAGCAACACGGTTGCGCTGACGCCATCCGTCATTTGCGACAAATGGCTGAACACATTCCCGACTTGACCGACGGTCAAATGACACCAGTGCCGCTGGCTATGCCCGATGAATACAAACAACCCGACCGTGTTCAAGCATACAGGGACTTTTACTTTCACGATAAGCAACGCTTTGCTCGCTGGGACAAAGGAACTCCTGCCCCTAATTGGTGGCGAAACATGGAGGCGGTGATAACATGACTGACAAGACGAAGAACATTGATCTAACAACGGCAAGCGACGAGGAATTGAACAACGAACTGACGAACCTGTTGCATGGTTTGTGCTACAACGCCAGCCGCCCGTATTTGGAGTTCATTTACCGTGTGCTGACTGACGAAATCACCATTGACGACATTGACACCATATCCGAAGGGAGGGCATTTGAATGACCGACGATATGATACGGAAGACATCGTTTGATATGCAGAAGCCGGGGATCAACGAAAATTGGTTGCACAATACTTTCAATTGCCCTTCATGTGGAACGGAAACATTGAATGGCGATTGCCCAGCATTTGCCCCCGACTATGTTTGTATGGAATGCCACCTTGAATGGATGGACGACCATGATGATTGGAGAGAGGACACCATGCAACGGATAGCACACCACGCTACTACTACTGCTACTACTGTTGATGAAGACCCACACTACACCACGAAGGACAGGAAATGCAAATCCTGTGGTGAAATGAATACTGGATCTGACACATGCAGTGGCCCATGCGGCCAGTGCTGGTCGTGCAATTGCGACTGTGATGGTGATGCTTGATGGGTCGCTACGGAGGTTCTAATTGCGGTAAATGTGGTGGCGACCACCGAGGCGTTTGCCCAGCATACTACGACGAAACCGAGGCCATGATTGACGAGGAACGGCGGCGAGGCCGTGTGTGTCGCTGTGGCGACCCAGCGTGCCCGCACAAAGCGTCATGCTACTCGTTCGTGAAGAAACAGAAGCCGACTTCGCTGGCTGACGCTATGGGCGTTGACAGCAACAGCACGGTTGAACTATTCATCAACGACGGCACCAAGCCCCTGTGGGTTGCGTCAAAGGATGGAGAGGAAGAGTAATCCGACCGTTGATTAAATACCCCAAACCCGCTGGTGATGATATGGCCGACAAAGCAACCCGCAAAAAACGAACATCCTGCGACCTTTTACAGATCCGCAATTTTGTCACTAAAAACGCAAAGACAATTTTGAGAAACAAAGAGATGGGTGCCAGTGAATGGGAAAAGACCGTCGTTGATTTGGGGTTCGCCACATACAAGCACCCACGCTATCAACGCAAGCCACACGACGCATCGATCAAAGCGGCAATCCGCCGTGAGTTCCGAAAGTTCACTGGGACAAAGACGCCGAAGAAGAAGAAGGTTGTTCGTGGTAAAGCAGGGAAAGGAAAGACGCTGACCGATGCACCCACCCGCTTTCGCACTGACTATTTCCCACCGCATCCCGGCATCAATCCATTTACTGACAAGCGAGAGGCTCAACCGTTTGAGCCATACGGCACTCCTACTGACAACCATGATCCATGGGCGTATAGAAAGGGAATAGGGAACAGGACGGACAAGCACCCGCTTGGAGGTATCAGTGAATTGACACGAACGACCGACCTTGAACTCAATAGGGCGAAAAGCACCATGAAGGATTTGATCCGCCAACAAAATGAACTGCTTGAGAATATCACCAAACTCCAAAACAGGAAAGCGAAAATTGACGAGTTCTTGAACGGCAAAGAAACACTTGAAATCCTCGCACTACTACAACAGTGAGGTGGTGGTTCGTGACAAAACGCTCAAGGGAAATCCTTACCAAATACAACGACGACTTCATGTCGGCTGAACGCCACTATCGCCGCAAGGCTGGTGATTGGCGGTCAATCATACAGGAACTACATGCAGATCGAGGAATGCTTCTCGGCACCACGCAATACGGTGAAATGAACGGTGTTGAGCGTGCCGAAGCACTGGGCGTTATCGATCACGCCGTTCGTGAGGCTCATTCGCACATTGAGGAATTGAAGTTCCTCCGTGACGAAGCGGTTGAAGTTCCGTTCGGATTCAAATACCGTTCAAAAGTCACACGCAAAAAAGTCCTCGCACTTAGTGATGAAGCACTGGGGGTGGAGGAATGATTCTTTGGTCTGATCCATCAAACCCCAACAGTGAGTTCCTAATGTCAATTGTTGGCCCCGACCGTGCTGGTTGGCACGAAGCACTGGTGCAATACGGAGGGGAGGACGAAAGGGAAACCCTTCAAAGCGCACAAAAAGTTCTCAAGGGACAGGGCTTTTACACACCCCGTGATCGCTGGTATTGGGAGAAAAAGGACATCACCTACATGCGCTCAACTGACACATACTACAAACTCAAGGTTCGCCACAAGGCACCGACGGGAGAGGAAGAGGAATGAACGATATAACCGATTTATCATGCCCCGATTGCGAAGGCCCGATGTTCCGCTGGAAGGACGGCGAACATCCAGATCACGGACAAACACCAAGAGCGAAGTGCAAACAGTGTGGTCGCTGGGTATGGCACACGCTACGCCTTATCACGAAGGAGGGAGAACGATGAGCCAGCCGGAGGAATTGGACATTGGCCCTCTCCCCCTGCCTTCTCAAGAGGATGCTACATGGGCTATGCGCCTTTGGCAATCCCTCGTCATTGGTGACGAAGAACGGGGAATTGTGGGAGGTATTTGGGATATGCCGAATGTCGGACGCTATCGCCGGACAGGAGAACGGGAACTGACTCTCACCGAGATCCATGCTGACATGTTGCCCGATAAAATCGGTGTCAGCGTGTGGAATAAACACGACTGGATTCGCTACTTAGCCGACCAAATTGGATGGTTCGTGGTGAGCGACAGGGTTGAAACCGCCGACATGGAGAAAATGGCTATTCAAGAACACGAACCACGCATTGAACACATCGGAAAGGTGTGGGCTTGCCCGTGCGGTATGATCTATTCTTTGCTCGGCGAGAACGCTGGCGAAACCCGTGTGTTGCTATCGCCGACAGGCGACTGTATGAATCCTAATTGCGATATAATCATCCCTCACCCACATGCTGGTGTGTTGAATGTGGTGAACGACACAGCAGTGCTGGCGAAAATGCAAGCACAGGAAATGCTGGCTATTGCACAGGATGAGGACGAATACCCAGCACCACCGATTGAAGCGGCCTTTGCTCAACAAGATCTATTCACTGATTCCGAAGAGGAATGAACAAAGGGTTCATATAGGCTACCCTGTGTGGATAGCCCATGAGCAACCAAAACCTGCCTAAGTGTGTCGGCTGTGGACGACCAACAATGATTAACCCAACTGACCCGACTATCGCCCCATTAGCGAAGCAGGTTCAACCCCAATGCCGCTGTCAAACATGTTATGATGTTGGCGACTTATTCACGGGGGGTTCCCAATGAGCAAGAAGCGTTTCAAAGCATTCGTTGAAGGACTCTCCGATGAGCAGATCGACAACCTCGCTGGTGTCGGTGCATCCGTTCGGGACTTCGGCACAGCACTTGAGTCGGAGTTCTTGGCTCGTCGTGGCAAACTACTGACAGCCGATGAGCGCAAGGAAAACGACGGCAAGCCGAACGCTGTCGCCAATCCCACTGTGGACATTGAAGTCCCCGGTGTTATGTGCTTAATGCTCCAACCCTGCGACGAGAACAAAAAGACCCTCGGCAACGGCTATCGCAACGATGTCGGACTGGCTGATAAGGTCAAGACTGGGAATGTCCCTCCGACTCTTATTGCTGAAATCCTTCTTGACAAACTGGTGGGTATGCTCAACGGCAAGGTCGCTGACAAAGCCCTCACCGAAGTCAAGGACGCCCTCACTGCCGGTATGACCGTCAACGACGGCAAGTTCACCTTTGACAAAAAGGTCGCACCCCCATTGAAGCACGCTGTTGAAGTGGCTGAATGGATGGCTGAACTCAAGACCACATTCGTCGGCACCACAGCAGGTGCTACTCATACCAGCATGGAGGTCATACCAATACCTCTCGATCCACATTCCACGCCAATGGAGGCGAACACCGACACAGCGGAAATCCCATCCCCTGCTGGTTCACCACCAACGACTGAACTATCAGTGGACACTGTAAGCCCTGTTGTTGTCGCAACAGGCCATCCACCTTCTTTCATTGATTCATTCGGGCAGGTGAGCGAGTGATGGTTGAAGAATACCTCTCCGAACGCCAAGAGAAACTTGAGAAGGCTGTGAGAAACCTCATGGCTCAAATGCAGGAGATGAACGAATACATCGCCGAGCAAGAAAAGGAGATCATTCGCTTGAACGAGAAGGTGGTGAAGGCCGAAGCCAAAAACATACCCGGTCAATTGGATGAACTGCGTGCTGACATTGAAGCCTTTGAGGCTGACGAGTCCAGCGACTTCCGCACCAATACCGCAAAGGCCATTGAAGAGATCCAAGACACTTTCCGCAATAATGAAATCATCCTTATTCAAGACGATGTTGTTAGAAACACACTTTACAAGAGGGGACTATGATGTCGGAGAATCGCTACAATCAAGTCCACCATGCGACTATTGACACTTCATTCACCGCTGGTGAAGAAGTCCACATTTTGACACAAGACACCCGTGATGAAAGGATAATGAACATCCGTGTGAACCGTGTTGCGCCGTCACGCAACGGGCATGTCGGCTACACCAAGAAGGGATTTTATTTGACAGAAGAAGAAGCACTCAAACTAAGGGACACACTCAACGAACTACTCCACAAGGACAGCATTTCAGATCTGTTTGACAAGGTTGACGACAAAATGCAACCCGTCGCTGAAACCCTCAAGCGAGGTGGTGAATGATGGTGCGTGCATACACAGAACCGTGGTTTGACATCAAACGCTTTGAATTGCTGGCTCTTGTCCACGAACTGCCGGAGCAAGGCTGGCGGGTTCACGATCAGAACACTGGCGATATACTCACCACCATTCAAGAAGACGCATTTGCACTATGGGAACAGGTCGTCGGCAAGGTGGGGCGTGCGCCCCGTCCACTGCTGGTGGATTGCCTATACATTTGTGCCAAACTGTCGGGCAACCGTGTCGGTATCAAGGCTGTCAAGCGAGCCACCAAGAAACTGTGGGGCAAGTCCGTTGAGGTCTTGCCGCTTGACAGAAGAAGGGAGATGCGACGCTGGATATGGGGCTACAAAATAGAGATTATGCGCCTCTATCCCGACCAAGCCGCATGGGACGACTTCGTGAGCGCATGGCGTGATAAGACCGTCGATCCGGCGTATTTTGAGGAAGGTGAAGAGGAATGAATGGTTTTGAAATCGGCGACCGATGGGTGAACAATCACACTGGTGATGTAGCACGAATGACTGGGTGCGAAACAATCAACATCACCACTGACGAATACCCAAGCGGGAAGGGCTGGTATGTCTATACTCTCACCTATGAAGACGATACGATCTATAAGAGGAACACTTTGACTCACCATTTCAGTCATGTATTCCGCTGTGATGAACGGACACTTCGCAAGCATTGGTCGTGCCTTGTCGCAAACGATGAGCAAAGGGAAAAAGAAGAGGAATGAACATGCGTGATACAAACTTTCGCCATATTGCCGCCTGTTGCAGACAGGCATACAATGGTGTGCGAAGGCCAGCCATCGTCGCTGAATCAGCGTTCAAACTCTCTCCTAAACAAATCCCCGAACTCATTGACTTCTTTTACGAGGACAGTCGTATTGACAGGAAACTGACCGATGAGGATCTGCGTGAGGTGTTCTATCACCTCACAGACCTTTACCCCGAAGAGGCGGTTGACGACCCCGATATTGTCGCTGAACTTTCAAAATTGGTGAAGACCGATGCGGAAACCACCATGACATTTGGTTTCGCATATCAGCGAATGCAGGATATTCTCAACGCTGACGACAACAGGGTGCGTGCGATGATCATTCGTATAGTCCTCAAGCGTTCTCATCCCCGTGATTCCTACTGGTTCATCCTTCGTTTGACACGAACAGCCAACCCCTTCAAGCGAAGGGACATACTCAAGGCTCTCGGTCAATGCTACGGTATGCCGACCCAGCGGTTGATGCAGGAGTCAATGTTCTCATCGATCCGTGCTGTTGCCGAGAAGGTGATTGCCGGTGCTGAACTCATTGGTGTCCCAAGCACAGGAAACCCTGTCATTCTCCCACTCCCCCGACGACATCGGGGAGAGGATTTGCCGTTCAACACCAAAACCGCTGAACTTGAAGTCATTCGTGGTGAACGACTGACGCTACACATGAATGAAACAATTGGTTCGGTTGCCTATGACCCACATGGGGTTGAGGTGCAGGAAATTGACACCACGCAATTGGCGTCCTGCCTTGAGGCCGGTATCTATGTGGTTGAACACACACCGCAAGACGACTTTCCTCTCAAGGTGTGCGACATACTCACGCTTGAAGGAGCCGACGCCCATGAATGGACACGAAGCAAGAGGCGACAATACATTGACGACCATGTTTCAGATCTTCTTGTCAAAGACACCCGTTCAGTGGAGAACATGAGAGCGATAAAGAAACTGTCCCCGAAGAACGGAGTGGTGTTCATACATAACCCCGAATCAAAACTCACATTCACCAGTGCGAACGATGAAGTCGTGCTGTTCAGCACGAAGCATACAGGAGAGATATTCCGTTTAGTGGCTGGTGTGTGGCGACATGAACCCGCACGGGGATTGGTGCTGAACGGCTGGCGTGTTGCCGCCCGTGATGGCATAGATGCCTACTATGAAGTCGGCACTATCACAGCGGAGCCTCACATAGAAAAGAAACTGGCTCACCTCACTAAAGCGGGGACAGCGGTTGAAGGTTCACGGGTTGATATGAAAGCACCTATCTTTGTTGAGGTTGAGATCCACTTCGCTGACTATGACGAGCGAGGAATACACATTCAAGGTGTTATCACAGGTTTAGCACCAAGCGCAGGGCTGTCCGATGTAGTGCCTGTTGAAGAGGTTGAATACTTGGTGGGTGAAGAACATGTTGAGTGAACAGGATATTCTTTTGTTGCTAATTGCTAAGAACGCAAGGTTCCGCATTTCCTCACGCCTCACCACGAAGAACCAAACAGGCTATGACATTCGCCCCGAATGCGATCTGTTCGGTCGCAAAACAATTCCAGCCGAAGTGAGCATATTCCTGCGGGAGAACGGTTTGCCAGCCCAAAACCGCTACACTAAAGCCCATCATTTGACACGGCTTTTGAGGCTCTTGAAGCCGTATCGTCTATTCACAAAAGAACCCGAAGGTTTTTTGACCGTCTTGCACCATGTCGGGAGTCTGCCCGAAGCAACAACGCATGAGGACATAGAGAATATATTGGAGGTGCTTGAAAATGAATCTGTTTGAAGACGAGGAACTTATCACAAACGACTGGTTTGAGGTGTGCCCGAACGCTCATACTATCATACTTGACGATAGGAAAGTCGGTCTGTTTGACGCCTTGCGTCTGTGGACAAACGACTACGACAGACTTGCTGTGCGAGAGGCACTACTCAATGTCAAGTCCGGCCCACGATTCATGTTGGATTCAATGTTGGCTACATACCCATACGATCCAGCGGTGATGTTTGTTGGTCGTGAATTGTTGATGAAAGAAAACGACTGGATTTCACTTTCAATACTCGCATTGTCAAAGGACGGGACAAATCAGCGACGGATCAAGTTCCCCAGCAAACTCCCAAAGGCTGTGCCGAACCGCCTACTCGCTGTGTTTGGTCTAAGGCCGAGTGAAGCCGAATGGTTTGGGCCGATTGTCGCCATTGAATCCAATGTTATGGCTGTTCTTCCTCACCTGATCGAGAAGGATTGGGAACACATCATCCATGATAAAGACACGCTATTGAAAAAGGCGGCTGAACGGGACACTGCGTCTATGAACTTATCCGATTGGGGGCTAACCCAATGACACCGAACCTTTTATACCCAAGCCCCTGTTGGCTTGAAACCCACCGAGCGTGATATTATGACACAGTTATGGAAAACCCACCGACCCGACACACTACAAGGAATGGTCGGCCTTGAGCAATTGAAGGCCGATGTTCCGACATGGGTTGCCCATGCTCAAAACAAACACACACTACGCTGTGGTGGGGTCATATTCTTCGGCAAACCGGGAACTGGTAAAACCAGCGGTGGTCGTGCTATCGCTAAGGATCTGCTGGGCGATGCCTTCGCCAATAACTTTCATGTGTTCAACGCCTCCGATGATAGAGGCATTGGGTTTGTTCGTGATAGGCTCAAAAGCCTCGCTGAACAGAAGGCTGTCGGCCACGACTTCAAGGTCATTCTTCTTGATGAGGCCGATGGACTCACTAAAGACGCACAGGACGCTATGCGCCAATTGATTGAGGAAACGGGCACGCATGTGCTTTGGATTCTCACATGCAACCGTATTGGTCGTATTATCCCTGCCCTCCGTTCAAGACTCCCTGCCTATTCCTTCAACCCGTTGGAGATAGGCGATGCCGAAGGTTTCCTCGGTCGTGTGATTGGTGAAGAGAACTTTCCCGATACTTGGGTTGCGGCTCTCCCGTCCCTTATCACGAAATACAAGGGTGACATGCGGGCTTGTTTGAAGGCCATGCAAACCATCGATCCAACCGATGAGGACGCCCTCATCAATTTAACACTCACAGACTTTGAGCCAGCACAGTCCTATTACAAGGGCATTCTTGCTGACACCGACTTGATTGGTGGTGCGGAGTCGCTTGTCAACACGCACGGTATGTCCCGTGATGAAATAATTGAGGGTATGCACCAAGCAATTCTCTCGGCATACAAAGACGATACGGTGGACATCGCCACAGCGATGAAGCACCTTATGATACTGGGACAGTGGGCGGCAAGAAGCCCCGACTGGACAGCCAGTGATCTCCTATTCCTCCATGCTATGACTGGGGATTACAAACAACGAGGTTGAATAATATGAGCGAAAGAGAAATCGGAAACAATTGCATTGATGAAGCGGCGAAAATACTTGGTGTGGGTGCGGAAGAAGCACTTGCCTCATTTGGTTCGTGGATGAACGAAACATTCCCCGATATGTGGGAAAACGCCGGAGGTTCAGCACAAGGCTTGGACGACGACGACTACAACGACTTCGCTGACATGTTCGTGTGCGCTAACCGCCCAAGTGGCGGTGGCGGTGGCGGATCTGGCGAAGAATGGGTCGGTATGTTCATCGGATTTGACCGACGCTTTGACTTGATGAAGCGCAAGCGTGAGGCGGCAATTGACATCGCCACTGCTGACCTGTCGGGTGCAATCAACAACGGTTTCCAATACAACGGCAACAAAGTCGGTATTGGTCGTGCTTTCCGTGCTGACGGTGTTTGGCGAGCCGAACACAGCACTGGGACATTCGTGTCAAAGGACTCGGCTGACGAGAACCCGAACTGGGTTATCCCTCTCAACGAGAAACTTTCAATCTGTATGCTCAAGGCTGACAACACCCCACAGCGTGCTACGGCCATGAAGTCCATTTGGGCGTTCAATGGGAACTCCAAAGACAAGTTCCTTGAAGAAGGGCCAATGCTCATCACTGTTGAGGGCGCCTTTGAAGGTGCTACGCACGACTGGAACCTGTGGCAACCGATCACCGTCAAGGGGAACTTTGACCCCGAAGGCTACAACGGTGCTGGCCCAACCCTCTCCATCAGCAACACCAATGCAACCTATGGTTTGGATTGGGTGCCCGAAGGAAAGAAGCGGGACACTGCAACCAACCTCTTCAAGCCGGAACAATACCTCACCACTACTGGCGACGCCGCAGTGAATGTGAAGGATTTGCTCTCACACCACCTTGACAACCGCCGTGAGTCATACACTGACCGCAACGGTGTCCAACGCTATGACGGCCCTATGGTCTGCATCGTTGGTGGTGTTATGGACATCAACCACGAAGGCCGAGAATCCCAATGGGATCCAACAGGCCGTGACTACTGGTTGTCTATCAGCACTCAAGTTCTCCGCCGTGAAAACCCCAACGCCCGTATCGGCATTGGTGTGTCGGGAACGGTAAAGGAAAACCACAACGCTCTCTCCGTCCTCAAGGCGGGCGAATGGCTCCCATTCGCAAAGGGTTCCCGTGTTTGGGTTGTCGGTCGCACCGAGTCTTACACCAACCAAGACGGCGATGAAGTCGTCAAGGTGCAAGCACACGGTATCTATGCCGTCCCTCACAAGTCCATTCCTGCAAAGAAGCCAAGTGCGTCCAGCAACGATTTGGGCAACCTTGACGGTTTCAGTGCCGGAGGTGATTACTGATGGGAACAGGATTCTTAGACGGCTTCAAGGAAAAGAAGGGCAATTACGAACCACCGACCAAGAAGGCTGGGGGATCTAAGAAGACCCCTGCACCAAAACCTGCGCCGAAGAAGGAAATGAAAGACATTCCTATTGAGGCACTGGTTGATGAAGCACCTGTTGTTCAACACGAAGAACCGGAGATGGAGGAACCTGTTGATGAAGCACCTCCCGCACCTGCCCCAAAGAAGGCCAAGCCTTCTCCACCAGCCATCGCAAACCACCTGTCAAGGGTCAATCCGACAATCGCTAACATGATTCGCAACGCTCGTCGTGTTATCAAGACACCACCAGCATTCGTTATGTGTGGTATCGCAGGGGCACCAAAGACCGGCAAGACTGGTATGGTGCTTGACAGCCTCACTCCACAAGAAGTCAAAGACGGTGCCGAGATTTGGCACTTGGATTTCGATCTTGGTGGCGAAACCACGAAAGCGGCTCACCACTCGGACAAGGCGGAGAATATGGTCGTCCTCAATCCGTGGGTTTTCAATTATGGTGACAGCCGTGTCCCATACGACTTCCCTGCTACATTTCAACAGACCGTGGACATCCTCAAGACCGCACAGGCTCAAATGGAGGCACAGAATGAATACTTCGCTGAACATGGCAAAATGCCAAAGCCATACCTCAAGACCGTGGTGTTTGACGGAGCCGATCACTGGCTTCACATCACTGAAACCTGCATGAAGGTTGACGACTTGGATCTTGGTGTTGACGGCATCGCTGTTTCGGGCAAGAAGGCCACCACACAGATTGGCCGCTTCAATTGGAACATCCGTGCTACTCGCTATCAAACGGCTATGGTCGCTCTCCGTGAACTATGCCGTGGTGGCGTTCACTGCTATGTCATTACCCACATGAAACCGGGCTACGACTCGTCGGGCAACGAACTTGCTGGGCAAGACACCCCAAAGTGGCTCAAGGGCACAGAAGGGCACCTGCAACAAGTCATTCACACTGAACTTGAAGAGGAACGCAACGAAGCCGGTGAACTCACTGGTGTCGTTCGTGGCTATGCTGTGATTATCGCTGACCGCACTTCACTCCAAGCGTCGGGTCGTGTCCTGCTCTTTGAGAGGAACGACGACGGTGGTGTTTGGCATGGATGGCCTAAGATCTCCGCTGGCGACTTCAATGTCCCAAGAGGTGATGCTTGATGGTCGGCTTCCGTATGCTTCAACACAACCTGTTGGGTTTCCTCAAGGGCTTTGAGGGCATGGATGATTTGGTCGTCAATGTCAGTGAAGAAGGCTTGGGTTCCGCAGGAACTCTTGACAAGGCGTATTTCATTCAACGGCACACTTCTTTCCGTGAAGGAGAGGAATGTGTTGACGCTGGGTCAATTGCGCTCGGCCAATTATCCACCTTCACTTCACTCATCAAGGAGTGTGGCATTGGAAACGAAGAAGTGGAAATTGTTCTTCACGACGATGGCAAGATCCATGTCGCTGGCTCAAGAACTTCCTTCACTATGCCGTCGGTCAATTCGGCCTCTTCACAGGCTGGCGTTGAACAAGTCGTGAAACTGATTGATGATTCAAGAGCCAACGACTTCAACAAGTTCGGTTCGGGTGAACTGACCTTCGCTCAATCGTTTGAAGGACAGCCTTTTCAACAATTGCGAAACACTGCAAAATCCATACAGAACGGTGCGCTGTTCTGTCTTGAATCAAATGTCGCTGGGCTGACCCTTAGCGTCAAGCGTGATTCAATCCGCATGGAATCAACTCTTGAACCACTGACGAACAACCTCGCTGATGAAGGCGAAAGTGTTCTCAATTGGTTCGGAAAGTGGCTAATGGACGCTCTCAAGGCTATGCCGGGGAATGGGACTGTCTATTTGCATGGAGGCAACGACAGCCCCTTGCTCATTCGCCACGAATCACCCGACGGTGATTTTGGAACAACAGCCGTTATCGCTCCCCGCCAAGAAGAAGGCGGGGCGTCGGCTTGATTATCCAAACATACGAAACCGAGGATTCGGAGTGCCCTTCGATCTATTTGCGATACCGTGATGAAAACGGTGTGGTGATGGAGGCTCACGATGGGACATTCCGACCATACTTCTATGTGGCCGCTGACAGCGATACAGCACGAATCACCGAGTTATTTGACGAACGGTTCGTTGGCTGGTATGCTGGTGAAAATATGGTGTATCGGGGGACGGCCAAGTCGCTGGACGGCAGGGAATTGATTTCAATTGTCGCTCCAAGCCCAAGAGATGTCAAACCCATGCGAGAACTTTGTGAGGAAACATGGGAGGCTGACATTCACTTCCCCGACAGGTATGCTATTGACAACATCGATCCGCAGGATATTCCCGACTGGTTCCCGAACATGGTTCGGGCTGGTGGCTTTGACCTTGAATGGAACGAGCAAGGAGAACTCACTGCTATGGGCTTCACCACGAACGGTGAGGTTGTCCAGCAGTGGTCTTGGCATCCAACCTATGAGGGTGTCCTCAACCCATACCGTTCCGAGAAGGAAATGCTTGAAGCATTTGCACTGGCGTTTGAGGAATTAGATCCCGACCTCATCACCACATGGTCGGGCAACCGTGCCGACTGGCCGAAAATGTATGAACGCTACAAACACCATGACATCGGCTTTGACTGGATGTCGCCTCTCTCGGAGGTCAGCACTTCGCCACCAATGACCCACCTCCCACGCAGTGGGGTCTATGAGGACGGGACTCAAGTGATACCCGGTCGCATGACCGTTGACCTCGCTGACAGGAACCACGGCTTTGAGCGTGTGTGGCGGGACGCAGGAAACGGGCAATTGTCCGACCGACGGCTGGGTGCTGTCGGCAAGGTGGCGTTTCCCGATAACCCCGAACTATGGAAAATAGACACCAAAGGAATATCACATCACGACCTTTGGCTCAACCATTTTGAGGATTTCCTGCAATATCACCGTGCTGATGTTTTACTCACAGATCGTCTTGACAGGGAATATCATGTCACCCGATTCTTCATGGCTTTACAACGAGTCTGTGGCGTATCGTTTGGTTCTGTATTTACAGTGAGCCGCTTCGCAAGAGGATTGCTACGCCGAAGGGCGACATGGGCGGCACCCACAGGGACATACAAGAAGGGAAGTGGCGATTCATACGGCGGTGGCTTTGTAGCCGAGCCGAAAACAGGCCGACATAACAATGTCGCTGTCTTTGACTATCGTGCCATGTATGCCGAGATTCAGCGGGCTGACAACATCAGTCCCGAAATGCTTCGGCACGAAGCAGGGGAGAATACCCGTGCGGTCGGCAACGGCACACATTGGAGTCAAGACAGTGTTGGGGTATTGCCCCAACTGCAAATGGATCTGGCCGATGCTCGCAACGAAGCGAAGGCCGAGATGAAGAAGCACGAACCGGGTTCATCGGAATACGCTGGGTTCAACACACTGCAATTGGCCTTCAAGCGTGCCGCCGCCAGCGTATATGGCCTCATGGGACACACAGGTCATGGTGAAGCACACAGAACTGTTGCCGCTACTATCACCTATGTCGGACGATCACTGGTTTCACGCCTCATGGATGTGTGCGAAGAGATGGGCTACGAGCCGCTGGCGGGACACACCGACAGCGCATACATCGGAATTGGCGACAACGACGGCCACGAAATAGCCGATGCCTTAACACGAACGATACAGAAGGAGTTCAATAGCGAACGATTCGTGGTGGAGTATGAGAAACTGATGAAGTCATGGGTTGCCGCTAAGAAGAACAGGAACTTTGGCTGGGTGACATGGCCGAAGCAAGGACTACACTGCACTGGCTTTGAGATGAAGAAGTCCAATGCCGCACAAATCACCAAACGCATTCAAGAAGTGGCCTTTGAGGCCGTTTGCCGTGAGGACGCCAGTGAAGACGACATTCGGGATTTGGTGAACACATGGATTTCCGGTGTGCGAACTGTGGTGAAGCGTGAGGCTCTTGTCATGCGCTCTCGCTTAGGCAAGAAGCCGGAAAAATACGGACAGCAAGGTGGTTTTCAAGGAGCCGCTAAGGCATACAACCGACTGAACCCCGACAACCGATTTGAGAAGGGTGATGGTGTCCCCCACACATACACTACAAAGGGGATCGAAGCATACCGAACCCCCGAAGAACTTGAAGAATTGGACATAGATTTCACGGCTGTGATAGAAAAGCAAATTATAGCCCCCGTTTCCCTCATCTTTGAGGCGATGGGTTGGCGACAGCCGACGGCTGATGGCTCAAAGCCCCAAGAGTGGTGGTAAAACATGGAAGAGAAGCAGGATATTGCGATGGTGTCGTTCAGCGGCGGAAAGGATTCAACGGCTATGCTATTGAGGATGCTTGAAATGGACGATCCAAACTATCCGGTTCACCGCATTGTATTCGCTGACACTGGTTTTGAGTTCCCCGAACTTTACGACTACATCAAGCATGTTGAAAAATACATTCAAGAAAAATACCCCGAAAGGGGATTGCACATTGAACATGTGTTCTCAAAGAAGTCATGGAACGAGTGGTTCTATGGCAAGGTGACGAGGGGCAAAAACGAAGGAAATGTTCGTGGGGCACCCCTCATCGTTTATCCTTGCTACTGGGCGAGAGAAGCCAAACTCTATCCTCTCCAACGGGCGACTAAGGAATGCACTATCAAGTATGTCGGTATCGCCATAGACGAGAAGAGGCGTGTGTCAAAGACCGCAAAGGAGGACGGCATTCGTTATCCTCTCATTGAGTGGGGCTGGACAGAAGAAGACGCTTTCAAATACCTTGACAAACTTGACATGGTGAACCCATTGTATGTCAATTTTCAACGCTTGGGGTGCTTTCACTGCATCAAACAACCCACTTCATCGTGGTATGTTCTATGGAAAAAATATCCAGATCTATGGGCGCAAGCCAAGCACTGGGACGAGGAAAGCCGAAAGGTTTCCCCAATGAAGCACGGGATGAACCAATACAACACCCTTGCTGAAATGGAACAGAAGTTCGCCGATGGATTCGTGCCCGAAGGCCGACGGCCATTTGAATGCAATTCCTGTGATGCTGTGAGCATTTACCATGATGATCAGCAAGGTATTGTTGAGATGTGGGGAGGCGAAGAAGAACTACACAGCGACGACGCCATGTCCTGTGAAATCAACGACCCCGGAAGCAAGTCGGTGCTTGAGCAATTTGAATGGGTCAAGAAAGACGAACAGCCCGAACCGAAGGAGTGGTGGTGAATGATTACCCACAAGCCACCACGCCCATACCCTGTGCCGAACCATGAGGACTTGTTCTCATGTTATGATTGGCACCCCGGTATGCCCGACAACATCATTCTCCGCATGAGCAAATCCTCGCTGGGGGAGTCCACCTTTTGCGCTCAACAATACGGCCTAAAACGAATCGTTGGTATGAAGGAACCACAGAACGACAACATGCTACGGGGCACCAATGTCCACGACGCCGTTGAAGGCTTCTATGACAGGGTGGATATTGAGAAGGCAAGTGCTGAAACCGACCTTGATGGGTATTTTCGTGAGTGCTTTCCTACTTCAAAGGAAATCCGTTCAGCACAGGATTCGTTCTTTTTGGATGAAGATCTGCACATTGACCGTTTCCGTGTGAAGGAGATTGACCGCTTCAACAACAGCGACCCCGAACACTTCCTGCCGACTGGCAACGAGATGGAGATTGATTGCGTGGTTGAAATTAAGGTTGACGGACAACCCCAACGCATACACATCAACGGTTTTATTGACCGCATTTACACTAACCCCGACGGGACACTTCACATTCACGAACTCAAGACAGGTGCTTGGAAAGAAGCCAAATACAAATACGAGGCTATGAGAAAGGAAATGGCGTTTTATGTGTGGGCGTTGCGAAAGGCTGACCCTACGGCACAAATCACCCACTGGGGGTGGGATCACACTAAGGGTGTCAAGGGCACCGATACCGAAGACGCTGAAATGTTCCGCTTGGTGGAGGCAGTTCGTGTCAAAGAACTGGGCTTGATGATGGCCGATATGCAAAACCTCGTCCGTATGCACCGACGCTACAAGGGCGACGGTGACATCAGCATGTTCCCCCTTATTGCACCCGGTCGGCAATACTCGATCTGCGACCCGTGGTGCGCTCTCAAAGAGTTCTGCCCTCGTTATCAAACACATTTGGAGTGAGTATTATGATTCGGAATGTGTTAAGCCTTTTTGACGGGATTTCTTGCGGTCGTCATGCTTTAGAAAAAGCAAACATTCCCTTCGGCACATATTATGCCAGTGAAATTGACACAGGGTCAATAGCGGTTTCACAGAAAAATTATCCCAATACGGTTCAACTGGGAAATGTTGAACAGTGGAAAGACTGGGATTTGAAAGAGGTGGATTTGATTATGGGCGGTTCGCCCTGTCAAGGATTTGCGGCTCAAGGACACCAATTGAACTTTGATGATCCAAGAAGCAAATTGTTTTTCACGATGGTGGACATCATTAAGCACTTCAAACCAAAATACTTCTTACTTGAAAATGTAGGTATGAGAACGGAATGGGAGAACATCATCACCGAATATATGGGTGTTCAACCTATTCATATTTGTTCTTCCCTTGTTTCTCCGCAAACGAGGTATCGTGTATATTGGGCTAATTGGACTACCTCTCCGCCTAAAAAAACCCAAAACCACCACCTCTCGGCCATTTTGGAAAAGGACGATGGGATGATTAGACCGGCCTCCATAGTGGGGCGTAAAATAAACCCATTGACGGGAAAAAGAGAAGATCATAATCCTAATTTGAAACACATCCAATGTATTCAAGTGAAGAAGGACATTAGTAAAATAGGATGTTTAACCAGCGTTGAAAAGGATAGTGTATTGTCAAACTTACCACATGGGAGATATGTGGACGCATTCAAAAAATATACCAATGGTGAACACTACCGATATTTGACAGTCCATGAGTGCGAAAGACTTCAAACACTGCCCGACGATTACACTAAGGCAGGGCTTTCCGATAGAAAACGAAAGGTGATGCTTGGCAACGCTTGGACTGTGAATGTCATAGTCCACTTACTTGAACAGGCCGTCGGGATAAAGCCGGTGGTTCGTGAACAAAGAACATTGTTTGAATGGTGAGTATTATGACACAAAGCACCCACATGTTCCGACATTTCCCCCGTGAGGTGGATATGCGAAAGCGCAAGGTGGTGCATAACATGGACGAACTTCAACGATATGTCGCCGCTACAAACGGTGCCGACAACCTCACCACTACGGTCTATGGTTTCCGGCAATTGAAGACGAAAGGGAACCGTGGTGAATACAACACGGCTGTGATCCCACACTTCGTCATTGACATGGACTATGAGCGAGCCATGAAAGAAGGA
>CERP01052909.1_pt1 | contig 27173 bp, 21 predicted proteins | sample 530801 | NCBI WGS metagenome assembly CERP01 (sample SAMEA2620991, study PRJEB7988) | marine metagenome | biome: marine biome (ENVO:00000447); feature: surface water layer (ENVO:00002042); material: "saline water (ENVO:00002010), including plankton (ENVO:xxxxxxxx)" | depth 5 m | reverse complement strand
CCTCGGTTAATAATCTCTAGCCCACCCGAAGAGGTAATCTCCTTATTCTCTAGGCGAAGATGACCTAATTCTCCACTAACACAAACTTCAATAATAACAGGCTGTCTAATTGTATTAGGAAGAGCTTCGATGGCCCCTGATAAACTTCCAAAAATTTTCTTATCATCAATGCCACAATCCGATACAGCAAGCATGATTGTAGGAGCGGTAGCAGATGCTGGGTATCCTGCCATCTCCCAAAGATAATCATCCCTATCTTCTAGATCGTAGATGGGAAGGTTGTCCTGCTCCCAATTGTAGAAAGAGCTAGAATCAAATTTATAAACGGGATCAACCCAATTATTAATTACTTGTCCTGTTCCAGAAGTAAGATAAAGATCGTCTTGATTAAATGCCATATTAGAAATTCAGAGTCCATTTAAAGACTAATGCAAAATCCTCAGTCTTTACAATATTAGTGAAAGGTCGATATGCACATAGCTGCGACCTATTTGTAGTTAGTCCTAGAGGGTTTTGCATAAATAATCCTACTTCATTCAAGGGGGTTTCCAAGTTATTGCAAGCACCCCTACTAATATAAAGTATATAGGTAACAGAGTTCAAATCTACTCGTTTAATACTATTATCTGAAATAGTAGGGAACATGTAGGTATTTACGTAGCTACCCCCTACCGTAGATTTCGCTGTGCCGTCCCAATTCATAAGCTCGTGATCTGAGATAGGTATATAAGTATCAGCCACAGGTTGATAATCTAAAGGTCCAGCCACCTGTCCTAAGGCGGACACTAAAGATACTTCCGAAACCCCGTAATTGTCTATCTTGGTATCACCCTTTACTCCTAGTTGAAAGTATCTAATTTGAAAATTAGTTATGTCTGCTGCTCCAGATCCTGCGTAGAGAAGACCTAAGCCCACTCCCATACCCGAAGTAATAGTATTAGCATCATCAAATACCTTTTCCTCTACCCCATCTGAGTATACTTTGTAAATTTCTAAGTGTCCAGAGACATCTAAAATATCTTTATTTTTCATAATTTTTTACTCCCATTACTGTCGGGATGAAGTGTGGCAACAGAATTTCTAAAGTTACCCGTGTAATGTCTGTCAGCCGCATTACTGATTCCCAAGAATCCAATAGTCCAATGTATAACTAAAGAAAACTCCTCTGTTTTAGCTACCGCTGAGAAGTCCTTATATGCCATAAGGAGTGGAGAATCCTGAATAAATCCCTTAGGGTTTTTGGCAAACAGTCCAAGCTCTGTTATATTTTTCCCATTCCCAGACTTCTCATCTAAAATAATTTCAGACTCAAAAGAGTCTACAAAAAACTTAGTAACTTGACCTTCGGTTACCTCTCCAAAGTATTGATCTTCTCCACTAAATACCACTGCCGAAAGCATGGCACTTGTATTTAAGAGTTCGGTATAAGTCTTCCCTCCGTCTGTCGTAGATGCATTAAAGCCTCTATACCTTTTAACTAAAGTAATATCAGTATCGTCTCCGTAGTCTTCCCAGCTAAAAGGAGCACTTAATTGATAAAAAGTAGCAGAGGACTCACGAGGTATCAGAGTATCGCCTGTCGAAGTTCCACTATAGGTAATAACATCTGTGCCTACTTGAAAGTAGCGGGGAGTATAATCCACAGTAAAACGAGACCCAGCATTTTGTTGAATATCTAGAAAAGAAGAACCTAATCCTGCCGTGACCAAGTTGGCTCTGTCCAGCACTGTTTCTTCAGTCCCATCTTTATAGATTTTATATACTGTGACGTGTCCGCTAATCATGTTGAGACCTCAAATCTAGTGTCCATTGAATTTTTAAATTTTGATGATTATTGAATCCTGCCGATCCTCCATCATCTTGATTGCTGCATAGGTTATTAGTAAAGGATTTCTTTGCAAATAACTTGTACTCCTGAGGAGTAATACCTGTAGTAGTATTAATAAAAGTATTACCTACCATTAGAGGAGCAGCATTATTTTTTAGGGCCTCAGGAGAATCCATATTCCACAGTCCAATATGGTGAATACCTCCATATAGATTTAAAGTTGCTAAATCATTAGCAGGAATTTGAGTAGCTATGGTAACCGTAGGCTGTGAACACTGTGATACTACACCCGTTAAATCATTAGAGGTAGATCCTGAGACATAACAATTCCCATAAATACTAGGATTTGTTTCGTTATACTTAGTAGTGATATACCCTCGATAATCAATATTATTTAGATCGTTATATCCACTGATTCTTTCACCGTATACAATAAAATTAGCTGAAGGATCGGCTTGGAAATCTCCCTCGTAAGACGAAATTAGCATCGCAGATAATTGAGCAGGTTCGTTTCTTGTAGGGTAGGCACCTTGAAAGTAACTAGATGCATCCGATTTAGCGAAGCAAATTCTGTTTTCAAATTGTCCAAAGCTCTGGGTGCCGTCTCCGCTCACAATGGAATAAGATGTATCAGTGTGCTCTAATTTTGTATCTGTCGGATCAGGATAAGAAGGAAGCCTGTATGGAGGAGTATAAGAGGATGCAGTAGCTCCGTTTTCCACACCGATTGTAGCACTAGCCCAGAGAACCCTAAGTTTTTTATCAGTACTGATTTGATTAATCAAGGAGGACACGGAAGCACTTACCCCTTGGCATAGGTTATCCGTTTTCATGTATACTTTGTCTTCTGGGAAAAAGTATGCATTACCTGAAAAAGATCCCGCAGCAGGACCAAACGATATAGCCCCAAACCTCCAGTTAGATGTATCCATCACTTCAGGGGATACCCCTAAGATACTTGAAGGGGTTGTGAGCATGTCTACAATGCTCTCAGAGGCTCCATTAACTACGAGGTTAGACTCACTCAGAAGAAGACTTTGAGTTCCGTCTGCTGCAATTGCAAATACTTCTACTTTACCCCTCATATATTTGAACGTCCGTTAGTTGGTTGTAAGTAGCCTCTGTCGTATTAGGGTACATACTGCTATTTGAACGATAGTTTAACCTACTTCCCCCACTTACTTCCATCGTCCCAGAAGTAATTGTTTGATTTCTGCTCGCTAGTCCCGAGCTTAATCCCTTAAGGAATCGGAATACTGCTTTTAAATCAGAGAGATCTAATTGAGCGTCTCCATATTTAGTACGTATAACAGCTTTATTATAGTTAGTAATATCTTTGATTTCTATATTTTCAATAACTACAAACTTAGATAAGTGTCCCACCACAGTAAACAATTCTAAAGTATACTTTTGATTCAACCTGTGTAGCTTGGGTCCAACTTGAGTTTTATAGTAATTAGTTAGATTAATAGTATGGTTATTATACGTAGAGAACTTGAACTTTAATTCATTTAAAGTATTTTTATTTATGTTAGCTATGGATTGGGGATTACTGCCTACTAGAGTCTGTTCCAGCACCACAGGCTCCGAGCATCTGCTTTGTGGAGCTGGGCCATCTTCAATAAGGAGCTGGTTAGCGTTAGTATTACCCTCTCCAAACCCTAACACGTTGTCTAAGTTTCCTGTAGCAAAGTTTCTAGTTTGAGAATTATTAGTAGCTATGTAAATTCCCGCTGGTCCGCTTACGTCCTCAACCGAAAATTGCCTCCAGCTATCAGCTTTCTTATTACAGTCATCGTAAATTCCATCTGGGATGTATGACCACACCATTAGTTTTTCCCCTTCTCTACCATACTCTAGCTCAGGCTGAGTATGTACCCATAATCCTAAGGCTTGGCCCCCTAAAGCGGTGCTACTGGAGTCTAAGTTGTGGGCCTTAATAGTAACCTCATACTCATGATCAGGCTCTAAAAAGTTTCTAGAAAGATTTGTTAGATCTGAATTATCGATATTAATTCTTAATCTAGGGAAAGAATCGGATTGTGTAGATCTATGATACTTTAAAACTTGATTGTTAATCAAATACTTTGCATAGGAATACTGGCTTTGATTATCCCTAGAGAATCTATAGATAGAGAATGTAGGGTGCTGCGAGAACGTGTATGCAGTTGATGTATCTGTGATCTCGATAGAGCTTAGAAGATACTTGTTTCTAAACTCAGGATTACGTATGGGTAAGTCTGCTGCGCCACTAGCAGCAGAAGTTCCTACGTCGTAGGCTCCTTTACCATTCATCCCAGAAACACTAAGAAGACCACTACCTCCGTAGTATGCCAAGTTCACTTCGTAGTTAGGCCCACTAGCTGCTAGATATCCACTAGCTTCTAAAGCAGAGCCATCCGTATCTAGATTAGAATTATAAATCAAAGGTCCGTAAGTATGGCTAAACAAGTTAGGCCCACCACGAAGATCATACAGCCCTGCTGTTCCATGTCCTCCATAGTCGGAAAGATAAGTATTGTACAATTCCTGCACAGGTCTACCAAAAGTGAAATGCTCGTAGTAGTTTAAGGATTCATCAGAGGCTTCTTTATTAATAAGATAGTTTCCTATGGATCGAGGAACATCCATACCCCCATAAACCATGTCTTGTGCATACCAGCTACTAAATTCAGAAGGTATTAGTAAATTACTGCTGGTGGTGGTAGGAATCTTACCTTGAGATACATCCTCAATGTAACCTGACACAATGCTAGAGGCTTGGAGATATTTTTCCTGATCATGAACTTTATTCATAACATAGAGTATCTCCTGTAGATCTCCACGCCTTCCATAAGTATTACATGATGAGGATTCTACAGCCTGTTTGGCTCTCGAAGCAAATGTATTACTTACATCATATCCAAATGCTGAACTAGGAGAAGTAAGGTTCATACAGATATCCCAAACTTCGTTTAAGTTTGCGTAGTCTATAAGTTTTCCAATCCCATACTGATAGTCGTTTTGTCTTAAAGCTACCTGTTGAAATGCTAGAGCCGAAGGAATGTATCCTAGAGGCATATATCCTATAGCAGAGGAATAATAAGCAGAAGAAAGTTCCAGGCTTCCTGGGTTATTTCTACCCAACCTCGTAAACATTTTTGTTTCTGGGAGGAGGTTACGATAGTTCCTTCTTCTTAAAGTATTTCGAGGGACGCTAGCGTAGGTAGTTCCAGAGAGTAGAACATCATTAATGTTGTCTACCTGTGTTCTTTTAAATCTGTGTTGAGGGATACCATTAGCAGTAGCTAGGGCCAACATATCTACCGCACACACTCCAAAGCCTGTAGTTACTGTGCTAGACCCCTCGTATAAGTCTGTGAAGTTAGGTCTCCACTCTCTACAAGCATTATCAGCTAAAGCGTCCATCCCATCCGCCATAGAAGAAACAGTTAACAAAACTTCGGGTATAGCGTGAGCAGGAACGACTTGATCTACTGCTTGCAGAACTTGGTTTATTGCATACTTAGAAGTGGAATCACGCTGCAACGACTGCCAGCTAAAAGAACTAGCATCAAAAGACATCAAGAAGTGAGAAGACTTCCCGTTCCACATGCTTAGTAAGCTTACTGGGTCGGGAGTCCTCTCCTTAGTTGTATCTCTTAAAATTTCAGAGTAGTTAGGAGGATAGGTTTTCTCAGGAGTGTAAATAATAAAGTTGTTTATAACCTTTTTAATATCTAAGGATTGAGAGCTATTAGTAACAAGGTAATCCCTCACACTCTCAGCAAAACTTTTATCTACCCCATAGCATCTAAGATAATATTCAATTCTTTCGAGCATATCAGGGGTAACTTGAGTATCTGCGTAATACTGTCGCTTCTCATATGGTGGTATAGGATATACTCTTCCTCTATATTTGAATGAGAAGCTAGAATTAACATCTAAAGTTAATAGCTGAGGTTCAGCCCCTGTTGCAGGAATAGAGTAAAACTCTGTAACCGAGCTATTAAACCCAACCATATTTAGAATTTCTTCCCTTCTCGCTTGAAGAATGGCGATGGACTCAGCAACTCCAGCCCCCCAATTTGAAATAGGAAGACTAAGCAGCTCATTAAGACCAAATTCAATCTCTGCTAGTCTTTCGTCGCGCACGTCCTTGGTAGTATATGGACCACTATAAGGAACTCCGTTCAACATTAGTTGGGGTACTGGCAAAGGCTTTCCCGCCATGAGGAAACTTTTGGGAAACTCCCTTACTAGATCTAGTAGTATTTTGTCTACTAAGAACTGAATATTTCTATGCATACTATTTGGATCGTAATCTCTTATTCCCAAATTTAATGCTAGTTGTGGTGTATAGGTTGTAAAGTCCTTCAACGCTGAAGACTTAGTAGCTAAAGAATAGTAAAGCAGATCAGGAATATAAGACTCCCACAATTCAGTGATAATATCACTAGTGGTTACGTTAAAGACCCCTGCTGTAAATAAAGTGTCAATGAGATACTGAATAGCTCTCTTAGTACCCTTCATTTTATAAATTTTAACTGCGTTCCTTAATTGCACTCTCCATCTGTCAAAGTCTGCCCCGAGGAATTGCCATCCAATTAAATCTCCTAGAACTTGCAAAAATTCTTGAGGACACTTTCCAATATCATATAGAGTATTTAACTCTGCTTGTTCGCCTACGCCATCAGCTATACTAAATGACATAGCTTCCAGGAATCTAGAAAGAGGCCCCGCCTCAACGGTATCTGTGATTAAAGATCCTGGGGAAGTGGGGGATGAGGTAGTGAAAAATGTAGTAAAAGCTTTCTCTACTTTTGAATCAGTAGAGTTTAAAAACTCAGGAGAATAAACAACTGAGTTTAGAGTTTGTAACCTATCCAGGACCTGAACACCGCTAGTGTAAGTGCCTGCGCTCATATCCAAAGAGGAAGTGTAGGCTGGCGGAGTTACCTTATCCGCAAGTCCCCACGCTCCTTCATTTCTCCATAAGTGTTCCTCAAATACATTTAAGTTATCCTCTAAAACTAAAGGTCTACCCTTCCATAAAGTATTTGTTAACAACTCAGGCAGAGCAGTGGAAGTATCAAAATATGGGCCTGTTCTGTTTAGGAAGTATACCCACCCTAAGTTCTCAGCGAGATATTTATATGTCCCTGAGGAGTCTGTGGCGAAAGCGTTGTTGGTAAGGGCGGCTAGGTCATCCGTAGCATGGTGTCCAGCGTGGATAGAAGGTATTTTAGGAAGAAGAGTACCGCTTACATAGTCCACAAACTGGGAGCTAGTAGCGAATTGTTTAAAAGAAGCCCCTAAAGGGTATAAAATATTTCTTTCAAAATCATCGGCATCGATCTGAGCAGGAGGCTTATCCTTATAAAAATAAGAGGCTAGCCCTTCAGGTGAGTTTAAGGACGATAAGTTAGTATCGTATGTAAGTCCTGATAAGGGAAGAACTGTTTGTTGGTTTTTTACAGCTAGAATGTGAGAGTTTATTAGCTGATCAGGAAAAGATACTTGTACTCCACTAATCGCTTGTTCGTCTGCAAAATAAAAGTTAGGAACAATCTGTCGGATAGCCTCTAAGTAGTTTCGCTTAAAGTATTTTTGAGCATCTGCTGCATTTTCAACATTATCTCTAGCGGAAACTACCGCTACAACTTCAGGCGTAATTTGATTAAGGCTATTCCACCTAGCTTTTTTTACATATCTTCTGGACATTAGATTAGAACAGTATTAATGGTAAAGTTATTAAGTTGAATGATTTCATTAAATTCAACATTAGTAATATCTGGCAAGTTATCGACAGTAGCATACCTTACGTTAGGTAATCTAAAGATCTCTCTAGTAAGTTCCGTAGGCAAGAAAGGTTTCCCGAAGTCCGCATTGTCGGTATTAAAGTGGTTTACAATAACATTAGCTACTTCTTGTTCTACTTGAGCTTGGAAAGTTTCTAACTCTCTATCAATTCTAATTGTTACCACAATATCCAAAGTTCTAATAAGTCCGTCAACAATAACAACTTCATCTGTTAACATTTTTTTCGGTTCAATTTCTTCTAGTAATTCTTTCTTAAAAGTAGTTGAAGCTTTTTGTAGATGTAGGTTGTCTAACTTCTCTAAGGTATAAACATCAATAATATTTCCTGAAGAATAAGCATCCCTTACAGCAGCAGTTGTTTTTCCTACCGTTCCTTGCTTGCTTCTAAAACTATTCCCAATAGCAATAAAGTCTTCGAGAGTTACTACTCTGTCTTGTCTCTTAAAAGTATAAGGAGCATATTTTTTTGCGTGCTCTACTGTTTCCGCAGGCTGCCCCCCAGTAGCAGGAGTATTATTTTCTGTGGTAAAGATTAATGTATTAGCACTGTCAGCTACGTTAGCAGTTGTTTGTACATTAATATTCCCTGCTCCAATATTTCCGCGTGTTCCGCCCCCTACTCTATAAAGAATAGAAAACTCGGATCCAGCGGGAGGAGAAATTCCTAAGGCACCATCCCCAAACAGAACTGTTCCTGCGTAGTCATCATCATTAATGACCTGAAAAATTTTATCAGTAGCCCCAGAAGCAGCGTAGAGTCGGTCTACCTGCTGGTAAGCTCCATTAGCAGGATCGTCTCCATTAGAAGTAGTAACCCATACCTGGACGGATCCATCAATAATAGGGGAGTTCGTAAGAACTACTCTTTTATTTGCTTCTAAGGTATCGAAGGTTCCCTGTTGAAGTGCTAAGGATCCTTCCAGTAAAGCTACGTTGGTAAATACAGAGCTAAGAGCATTGTCAGCCTCACTACCCTCTAGTTGAAAAGAAGCAGCAGCATTTGAGATATTCTGAATAGCATTATTTTGAATCTTATAGAGGCTGTAATTTACTGGTGCTCCGTCTTCTTTAGAGCTAATAGCAAAAACTCTATTTTCAGGAGTATAGGTTAGTGGAAAGTTTGCCACTACAGGTTCCGTAGTACAGGTAAGGCGAGCATTAGCTCCCGCAGCTAAGGGACCCCTCATGTCTACTCCAATTAGTTCCAAAAGCTTCTGAAGATTGTCTCTAGTTTTAACAGTTCTTAGGTAGTTCTCATTGGCTAACATATCTCCCTTTAAAGATAGCACTGCCCCCATGTAAGATACTAGCTCTAATAACATTACTCCTAAATCGGACTCAGAGAAGTTTTGATAATCTAGTGGGTATACTGCTTTCACATAAGCAATAAGATTTTCCCTCATAGAGTAAAAATCAGTTCCTGCAAAATCAATATACTCTTCTTTCTTGCGGTCTGGGATCTTCCCCAGTTTCATAAAATCTGTTGCTACTGTTCCTGAAAATACCATTATGCTAATGTAACCTCGACATCAAAAATATCTAATGACTCATCCAGTACTTGGAGAGTTAACTTAATAACAAGCTCGTTTCTAACTTGCTCTATGGGTGTTGAAAATACTGAAAGAGAGATAACATTTACTATGGAAAAATATTGTTCTAAAGTTTTTAAAATTTCATTTTTCATTAAATAGTAAGTGGTTTCATCTAAAGGCTCAAACAAATATTTTTGTAATGAAATGCCATAATTAGGAATCATTACCCTCTCTCCTCTTTCACAAAGAAGAAGTTGCCGTAAATTATTTTTAATTAGGGTAGCACCATAAGCCTTACCAAAATAACCACCCTCACTTACATTGGCCTTTAAAGACTCAGGTGCGCCCGTGATAGTGTTGAACTGTCCCGTTAATGGGTAATTAAATCCAAATTTTTGTTTAAATTTAGAGGCAGAATGTCTTTTTACAGCGATGCCTACTTCGGCTCCATAGGTAGTGTTAGAGGTAGTCGTTGCCATAATTAATACGAGTAAGTCCTGATAGTGGTAAAGAAGCCTTTCTGAGCATTATAATTCTTTAATGCTTCAGAAGCAGATAGGGCCTTGTTATATAGCTTCAGACTTCCAATAAAGCCGTGAAGACCACTTTTTTTACCTCCCCATTTTCCACCCATAAAGTTCATACCTTCGTTGCTATCCTGAGAAGTCCCTTCTAAGGCATGAGGATGCATTCCATCGGTATACCCTCCTCCGATAATCCAAGGTGTAAAAGACATGCCCCACCCTGGATTTCCCTCAGGGATTGGTCCATCCCAATACCAAAAGTCTCTATATCCCAATGTGTTTGGAGGGAACAGGGGAGCGTTAGGGGGCAGTTCGGCTTTATAAGGGGTATCGTATGCAAACGAGGATGCATCGATCATAGAGGGGATCTGGGGTGCTCCTGCGGTTGCAAAGGTGGCTTCTACAGATTGCTCCTTCAAAAGGTTACCATTAAGATAGATACTTACTAAGTCAGCCCCATAATCAACTGTGACCGTAGTGTGTACGAATGCCGCAGAACAATCATTAAAACTATCTCCATTACTGGTAGTAGTAGAGGTGTCTACAGCTATGCCGTAATATCCACTAGGGGGAACTTCGTCTTGAGGACAATATCCTATATCAGCAGAAGCTGCGAAGAATGTAACCCCACTAGTATTAATGGACTGTGTAGGACTCATATGAAATACTAATCCCTTAGTAATATCATTATCCGAGGGATTATTACTAGGATCGGACCCCTTAGTAATTCTTCTATCTCGGCTAAAGCCCATCACTAACCCTCGTATAGAGTTTGATCCCAGAGTAGGTCCAACCGTCCACGTATCGGACTCGGTGGAGTTACTACCTCCTCGGTTCTCACATCCAAGAACTACTCTGTGCAGAGAAGATAGTGATTGATCTCCTGCCCATCCTTCACCATTAGCTTCAACTAAATCAGGAACATGGGTCCAGAAATCAAATGTAGCTCCTACTTGGTTATACAACAAACTGTCAACCTGATTAAAGCCACTCTTAATTCTTCCGTAGCCATAAGGTCGATAAGCTGAGTAGAGATAGCGATTGTTATTTGCGTAGCTTGAAGCTTTAGGGTTTCCGTCCGAACCGCTAAAGAAGTTACAAACTCCTCTAAAGTAAGGAACCCCCACTCCAGAAGGAAACATACTAGAGATGGAAGAAGCTACTAGCTGAGTAGGTCTATCACTTGTAGAGCTAGCATTACAGTTTATTGAAAAGTATTTATCAGAATCAGGCTTAACAATATCTGCGTCTAAAAAGTTATAGATGGCTACTAACCTTTCAGTAGCCACTTCGTCAGTGAGAGACAAGACGGTTCCCGAAGTGCCACTTACTGGGAAGTCTGAAGTAATGATTTGACCTACTCCAACAGGAGGAAGCATTAACTCACTAACCGTAAATTCGTCTTGCGGGACTGAACTCTTAATAAACTCAGGGCATAGAGGAAGGACCACTCCTGAGACCTCTCCAGGATTAAAAATTAAATTCTCTTGCTTAGATCTTTCGATAGCGAGCAACCCACTATCTAGATCTTGAAAATTATTAATTGGAATCTGTCCCTTAATAGCAGGGGCTTCCTGAGGAGCTAGAATTACATGAACTTCAATTTGTTTTTTTCTTTTCTTAATTTTAGAGTCATGCGTAGAAATTACAGAATATAAAATTTGACGCTGATTAGTAAGAACTGCGCTGTCCTCAGCATACCCCTGAGTTTGAAGTTCTCCAATGTAATTTGAAGTGTCATACACTTGCCTATTGCGTTGATCAATTAATACTTGTAGGAAGTGATCATCATCATAAAATTCCTGCATTGTAGGACTTTCATCGATATGCTCTATATCAAATGCAGTGTTAGCCCATTTGTTAAAGGTAGACCAAGTAACCTGCTGGCCCTTTCCTCCAAGGTTTGGATTATACTTAAATAAGTATTCTAAAGATTGCTCAGGTACACCCCTTCCAGGAATTGGAATACCATACTCATTAAAGTAAATAGCGTTGACGATATTAGTAATACACCCAGAGTAATCTAAACCCCCTCCATAGGAGTCGTAGTAAATACCTGTTTTAGAAAATAGATACTGTCCTTTCTTGGAGACAGGGGGGAGCATTCCACTAGCATTAATTACATCCACAAAAGGATTAAACTCATCTTCGGCATCTGAAGGAATAATTGGAAATCCACCTGGGCCAGCTACAGCATCTGTTAACTTAAATCTTGTAGAATCTCCCAGAGCATCTCCTAGAGTAGGAGGACCGTTGGGATCTGGGTTAGGCATATTCTTCCAGAACACAGGCTCTGGGTTATTTTCTGGGTCAGCGGCTCTTGCTTGAGTGATCTCTAGAATTTTTTGTTGTTGTGCGTCGGCCTGAGCAACAAACCCTGCGGACTGCTCTAGGGCTGATTTATTTTGATCAAAAACCTTGCTAGCCGCTACAAGTGGTGGCGGAGGGGCAGGGAAGTTAATCGCATTACCATTAGCATCCACCATATCAAATCCCGCTAGTTTATCTGCTAATGCTGAAGGGCCTTTTTGAAGAGCACCAAAGGTCTTCATCTTGTCAATACAGTTTTTAATTAGATCAATCTGTTCCCCAATATTCTCCCCAATGACCCAAGCTTCTGCTCCGAAACCTAGAATAGTTCCCAAGCCATCTAAATCATTCACAGCATCTAACGCTGAATCCTCAACTCCCCTGTTAGAAGAACTAGAAACAAATACAAATCTACCTAAGTTTGTATTATATTCTACAATTCCTGTATCTAGGAATACTTGTCTCATCACATCCTTAAAAATAGAATCTGCTAGATCTTTCCCTTCTCCAATTGAGTTGTTAAGGTCATTAAGAACTGGAGAGGGGAATGCGTTAAGAACATCTTTTGAGAAGTCCATCATACATTGAGGAACTCCAAACTGTGTCCCCATAGCATCTAGGACTGGGTTAGAAGAATTGGTTACAATGTTTGCTGTTTTTGAAAAATCGAATGAAGCCATAATTTATATAGGGTTAGGACGCTGGGGCGTTGTATCCAGGTGATGGGTTAAGATTGATATTAGGACCACCATTGATGGTTACATCTGTTCCATTAATATCTACAATGCTACTACCATTAATATCTACTTCAGGTGCAGTAATTTCTATTTCTACATCGCTTTGTAGAGTGATCTTCCCTTTAGCAACAATATCAACACTACCTCCAGACTCCACAATAACTCTTGAATGCGGTCCAGGAGCATTAACAAAAATTACAGAATCTTGCGCCTCAGCTTCTAAGGAGATATTATTATGGTGAGAGCGCAACTTAATGCAACCTGTAGTTTCGTTACCAAAAACACCTTTCCTAGTAGAATAACCTCCAATGCCAGGATCTCCGAGACCTGTAGCGGGGTCACCCACTGCGTTTAATCTTCCATCACTATTTGAAGAGGTGTCCAATCCATATGCAGCCTTACCAGTAGATTTATTTTCAATCTCTACATTGAGACCATCCTCTACCCACATATGGAATCTATTAGCTAAAGTATACATGTTGACAGGTCCGTGAGTTCTCATATGATACTCTCCTGCTGCAAAAGGACTATCTTTACTACCTGTCGAACTCCAGATAAAGTAGTCTTTTCCTTTATGCTCATTTGTCATGACAATGCCATTAACAATAGGAGAATCTATAAGTTTAAATTGTTTTCCACTTCCACTTTGCATACCTATGGCATAGTTTTGAAAAGGATCCTTGGATTTAGAAACAGAGTCATACTGACTTGAAATCTTAAAAGCATCTCCACGGTGATTACTTAGTCCAATAGCCTCTGGGATAATCCCCTTTCCGTCATACATGTCCTTAAATGCGGAAGGAAAGCTAGGCACCTTCTCAGGCTCTTGCATTGCTGTTTCAAACTCTCCTGTCTCAGGTCCAAAAGTACCAGTTTTATCTTTTGGTACATAATCATTGCCTGGGGGTGCTTCGGTGAACTCTGGAGTCGTAGGAAGACTGTCATTGGTCCCAGGAATATCTCCCATTAAGGAGCCTAGGTAATAATACCCTTTGATCCGATCACCTTCCGAAGCTACATCATCCTCATATGCACAGAGAATTTGACTACCCACCATCGGGATTGCAACAAAAGCTGCCTCAGTATTTCCGTAAGGAGTTACATATCGCACAGGCTCTTCCTCATACCCTTCGCCATCTGAGATTTTGAAGGATACCATAAATTTGCCCGTTTGAGTAACGTCTGCTTGATTGATAACTGTTCCAGTTTTTAGTCTAAGTGCCATAAGTATTAATTAATAGGTAGTTCTTGGGGAGATGTGTTAGATTTTTCATTAAGCTCCGTGCCTTTGGCAGGATCTTTCATGATGTAGAATTCAGACTCCGCCCTGCTATTTGTTATAGTATGCTTAAAACCAGCGATAGTATACTTACCACTAAACCATGTTCTTTGTAGGTCTAGTTTATTAGAGCTTTGATTAAATCTAGGCTCAATACATGTTAAGAGGCAAGGTCTTCCCATGGTATTTCTAGTATTAGATAAATGAAACATGGGAATAGTAGAGATACTCCCAGAAAACGGCTGCTCTGCTACTGTTTCCTTCATTTTAGTACTAGTAACTATTGACTGCCCTAATGGATCTGTATTAGAAGGCATTAGACGAACCGACAGAGGAACTTCTTTTGATTTGTTATAAAGATTAACAAAATTTCTCCACATAAATTTATAATATTCTTCTTTATCATCTCCACCTCGATTCTTTACTTTTCTTGCAGAATCCTCTGCTGAGTTATCATTTAAAGCATCAAACGTATCATAAAGTTGTCCTTGCTCTTCAGTAATTGCTTCCCCAAACCAGTTTTTTAAGTATCGTTTAAATAGTTCAGGGGGATCATCAGGATCTCTAGATTTAAATTTATCTCCTATGTCTACCCCCTCAGCTACTAGTCTTTCACGAGTTTCCTTTATCTTAGCTTCGCTTCTCGTATCACTCTCAATTATTTCTTCTAACTTTTTAAAGTATTTATTAATAAGTTTACCCTGTCCTGGTTTAATAATCCCCGTTGCAATTTGATTAGAAGGATCAGGGGTCGGCACAGCCATTCCTAAAGCAGCGTAATAAATTGCATCTATTTCAAAATCAACAGATAAAATATTAGGGTGGCTAGTTCCAAAAGAAAATACTGGCATACGATTTACCTGTATAGGCTGAGTCCTTTTAAGTTCTCGTAATTGAGTAGAAAGGATGTTAGAATCTCCAGCAAAAGTATCGAACATACTCACATCCTCGCTTGCAGAAGCCCAGGGTACCTGCCCAAAAGCAGACAACCAAGGAATAGGTATAACGTAATCCTCTACCTTTTGCATATAATCATAATCTAATCCATTTAGAATATCCATAGGATGAATTACTTTTTTTAGCTTATCGGTCTGCTGCTTTCGCTGTGATCCAGTATTCTCACTATCTTGAGTTTTTTCTAAAGAATGAGCTAGCAAATAATCTGTTACTAATTCGCTGTCTCCCCAAATAAGTGCGGGTTTATCATCAGAAGGAATTAAGGTAGCTTCTTTCATTAAAGTTAGGATATTAAAATCAGTTTCTCCTATAGGAAGGCCAGAGTCTTTAGGCAATTTAGGGTTAAGCGCAGGAATCGAGCTAGTTGAAAACTCAACAATTTTATTGTTGATGCAAGCTGCCACATTTTGTAGTTTATCTAGATAAGAAGTAGACCTGTCATAATCACACTGTACGATTGCTTTAATCTCTCGGCTTTGAAACCAGTCAACTATTTCTTCTTTTGCAGTAACAGATCTTTCAAGGTTAGCAAAAGTGCTCCTGCCTATGGGTTGGGTAGTAACTGGTTCCCTACCAGAAATAGCATACCTACTACTTTCACTTAATCCTAAACCGATTCCTTCTAACGCTTCCCTAAAAGCTCCGTAATATGCCAATCCCATTTTTAAATCCCATTCGTTATCGCTAAGAGGGGCAAACTGATAATACGTCATTATTTTAGTTCTTTGCTCCACCAGGAGGGTCTCTAAGTAATTGGCAAGATACTTATCTAGGTCTGGAAGGAGAACGAGGACGTTATTGTTTTGCGTTCCTGCTTTAATAAACTCGGTGAGGGCTTGTGTAACTGCCAAGTGGAAACTTGGCTTTGAAGCATTAATATAGGTGTCAACAGTATCAAATACATCCATAGACAATCTCGTGTTTTTTGCCCTTAAATATTTTTTGTAATTTTCTCTTTGAGAATTTGTTTGATCTTTGTTAAATAAAGGATCCGAAGATCCCTTAGTTAGAAGACCTTTTGTAAAGGCTTCCCCAAACACAGATAATCCTTCTCCGACAAGAAGATTTGGATGTGTTGCCGAACCCATCTTCAAGGATAACTTTCTAGCCCCTGAACCATTAAAGGAGTATTTTACCGAAAAAATGTTTCCAAAACATTGGGGCCGACTCCAGTCTAGTAAGTTATCCCCTATTCCATAGGTTATATATAAAGGTCTTTGAAATTGAGAAGTAGCACCCTCTTTCAATGCCTCCTGCTGCCTTCTTTTTAAGAAAACATTTTCTCCTAAATTTTCTTGGCTAATATCCTCTAACTTAACAAGTTCTGAAGTTATCTGTGCCTGTTTGTCCGCAATGGATCCAAGCAGAGATTTTCGCTCTTTGGAAGATATCCAACTGGTCGGACCTCTCTTATGATCCATAGATCTTTTTAGTTCAAGAGCCTCGGCGTTTAAAGCCTCTTTATCTCTCTGTAGCGTTTTAATTCTAGCCGCTAACGGGTTATCTTCAATGGGTAGCATAGCCTCAACACTGTTATCGAGCATAGCTTCCTCGAAGAGTCCTTGAGGATCTATAATTTCAACCTCTAGAAACATACCGTCAGTCTTATTAAGCGAATGCTGAAGCTTTAAAAAAGTTGACGCGGGAGAATTATTGAATATATAGGTATCAGCTTTTTTACCGCTAGCTCTATCGGCAGCATCTAGCTTTTTTTTCTCCTCTTCAAACTCCTTAAAAGAATGAGATGCTTGAAAAGCCATCATTATCTCAGGGCGATAGGTCATTACAATGTTAATAGCAGGAGCATTCATAATATATAATAGTTATTTAGGAATACGAATGGCACTTCCTGAATCAAGCTGTTCGAATACATCAAAAATACTATTTCTTTCACAAATTACCCACCATTGAGTAGGAGTATTGTAAAAAAGATTAGAAATTAAATCAGGTCGATGAGCATACCCAGAAGGTATATTACCATTAATAAAACCTAGGGCCTGAGTATTATTATCCCCAGAGTATTTGGACTCATATCTTCTACTTCCTACAGAAGTTCGAAATATCTTACCCTTATGCGTAATTTCTACTTCACCCGCCGATGGTCTATTTTTTGTTACTCTGTTATCCATTTAGCTATCTGCCCAATATCCTGCGGCTGGGAGAGGATCCACAGTGTATGGAGAATTGATTGCGCTCTCCCATCCCGTTAAGTTATCCCGCTGCGTTATTACTGCGGGAGCGTACTCTTGGAAATCGCCTACTCTTAGTTCTTCTAAAGTTAGATTAATTTTAATTCTTCTAGGGGTTAGAGTTTCTAGATCGTAACCGCTCTCCTCTTCAAACTTAAGAGAATACTGTTTACATATACACGGAACGCTTTGATACAAAGTTCCGAAAGTTAATCTAAGAAGAGGAGGTCCTTGCATGGGATCACTAGCATTGTTAACAACAGAAGTTCTTAAAACAGCGATGAAAAATAATAAAGTATCTAGTATCTTGCTTGATTCATCAGGGTTCATAGAAGCTAATAGCTCTGGGGTACTATTCCCAATGTCATTAAGGAAACTAGAACCTGTACCATTCGGCTGAGTGACCGTACTGTTTGCATCATTTTTAAGTGCGAAGTAAGCTTTTTTAACAGCCAAAGATAAAGATTTATTAGCATCTCCGACTACAGGATTTGCACTGAATTTAGAAGATTGAGTAAATAAAGCTTTTTCTGATTGTGGTCCTCCATTAGAGAACACTCGCATAAACCTGTTTATTCCCATCTCATGCATGGCAAGATGAGGAAGGGTGTAGGTCATCTCTACTTTAAAGGTTCTAGACTTTGAACCTAAGTAGGCATACAAACTTCCTGCTCTTCCCACTGGGTTGTAATCTGCATAATTTGCTGCCTGTGATTCACTAATTGTAGGATTTTCATAAAAAGGAAGGAATACAATTGTGTTATCTTGGCCTCCATAATGAAATTCAATTCTAGATCTCTCAGGTAAGTATCTATTCCTAAACATCTTATAGTAAGAATCAGGTTCATGCAAACTTGTAGTGTTGGGTCCATTTAAAGGTACCCCCCCATTCCAAGGAGCATCATTCGGCTGCAAAGGTCCTACGGGTAATACCATTAGCGTCTACTCCCAGTGCGAGCTTGTCGTGGGGAAGGTTTATTTACGTTATTTGTAGCCTCTACTCCTTGAGCAGCAATTGCGTTAGACACTAGTTGAGCTTCCTTGAGTTCCTCAAGTACTTTAACCGCTTCCATATTAGCTTGTATGCTTTGGCCTGCTCCCGCTTGTAAAACAGCCGAATCCAGGTATTTAATCTCTCTAATCTGTGCAGTAGTTTGTGAAACTTTTTGAGCGGAGTTGTTATCTTGTTTGGAACCCACTATTTTGGGTTCCTCAACATCTTCCCCAAAGGGGTTAAAAGCATTAGCTATTTTTTCCCCTACCCATTTCATAATGTCCCAGATACCGGTAATGAGCTTCCCAGGAAGACTAGTTATACCGTCCCAAATATAGTTTCCTACCCATTTCATACCTTCCCAAATTTTAGTTCCGTAAACTTTAAAAGAATCAATCATCCTCGTGATATAAGTTTTAACACCGTCGTAAATATAATTTCCTGTCCATTTAATGCCGTCCCAAATATAAGTTCCTACATTTTTAAGGATCTCCCATCCTGCTATAAAGAAATCAGCAATTTCATCTCTAAAGTGGTAGATTATCGCACCGACTGCTACAATAGCTGCAACGATCCATCCGATTCCTGGGATCGCTTGGAAAGCACTAAGTAACATAGGACCCAATCTTTTAAGACCTTTCATTATTGCACTCACCATGCCGCCTTCGCCAGTAACGCCTGCTACACTCATTAACTTTTGGGTGGCACTAAGGGTAACAAGGGCTGAAATTAATGCTGCGAGGCCGACAATTACCTTCCCGATCTTAACTGCCATGTCTTTATTCTGTGTTATAAAGTCTAGGAATCCTGTGGTCAACTTCATCACTGTCTCTTTTAGAGGACTGAAAACTTGTGACACAAAGTTATTCCAACTTGCATTAAAGTTCTTATCTAGTTCTTGTTTTTCCCCGACACGTTTAACATGTTCCTCTAAACTTATACCTAAGCTACCAGCTTCTTTATCTAGCTGCTCCAAGACGAGTGCAGCATCTCCGAAACCCTGCCCCATGGTTTTTTCTAAAGCCGCAATAGCTACAGCAGGGTCAGCCCCTCCCCTAACCATTTGATCAATTCGATCTTTAGCTATAGTGCCAGCTTTAACTACCATCTGTAAAGCATTCTGAGTAGCGTCCCCTTCTCCTTTTAGTAAAGCTAATCGCTCATCATTGACCCCTAGGGCTGCTGCCGTAAACTGTCCTTCGGCTGAGGTCAGGGTTTCTAATAGCTTGGTACCCATATCCCCACCTTGCTTGCCTAAAGCAGCACTGATCTTTACACCAGCCTCTGCCATCTCCGCTCCAACTCCCATGAGTTTGAACGCCCTCATACCTTTCTCTAAACCTGCTAAAGAATCCATCAACTCCTCGGAAGTCATTTTATAGTTTTGAGATAGTCCCTGGACGGAAGACATCAAAGCAGTTTCCTGCTCAGTGGAAAGGCTCATTCCTCTAGTAAGCTTAGACATACCTTTTAAAAGTTTAAGGGAATTTCCACCTGTAACTTTCGTGTAGGCTGCAAGCTGGTTTGTGGCAGCATTGCTTGATTTCAAACCGCTTTCAAACTGCTCATAGCCGATCTCCACAGCCTCTCCAAACCCCGTCACTGTACCAGCAAGTTGTTCTTGTTGGGCAGTAGTTTCCGATAGAACTATCCCCAGTCCCATGCCTCTCCCTAAGCTTTTCTCTTGCATCTTTAAGCCGGATTGAAAAGCAGAGTTAAGCTGCTTCATTGTCCCTGATTGAAGCTTATTAACACCTAGTAAAGCTTTTCTACTAAGTTGAGACTGAGCGGATTGTTTTTTATTTGCATCCTTTTTGTCCGAACGTGCCTTTTCCGCCGTCGCCCTTGCTTTTGCAGCGTTTTCGGCGAGAGTATTAGCGGTCTGCATTGCTTTAAGCAAATCCTTCAAGGCTTGATCGTCGTTTCCTGCTGGGGGTGTTGCTGTCATATTAACTACCTAATTGAACTTTCCATATGCTTTTCATTTTAGTAAGCTTATAAGTTCTGTAACTGTCTAAGCCTAATAGGGAAATAAGGCTTTCTTTAATTTTTCCGTAGTAAGAAGCCCTTCGTCTCTTCTTATATAGGTTCTCTAGAATAACATTTATAACTTCCGCAGAACTACCATTATTTAGTCTAAAACAAGAAACCAAAGTACCCTCTTTTCCTGGGAAAGTACCATCTCCCCGTCTGCTTTTAACTATTAAGCAGGTACGCTGTCCCCTGCTACCTTCACCCACTCCTAAGTAATACCTAAAAATAATGATATCTCCAGGAGTCATTCTGTCTGCACTGGGGGTAGAGGGAGAAAGGAACTTTTTTTGGTCTTCTCCTATTCCACTTAAAAATTTCGTAGTTTCTTTTGAAAATTCACGCATTGCTACCTCTAATAGTTAGAACATATAATAAACATGAATACCGATATAGATTTAATAGATTTTATGGATTTAATTAATTTTACTCTACACAAGGACTTTGTAGAGAAATGGAGATACAAGTACTCTGAAAAATTTATTAAACATTTTCAAATAAAGGTTCTTGAATCCTTAACCAAGCAGAAGATTATTAAACTAAGCAGTCTTTACAATTATCTAACAAAGAAATGTAGATATTCTGGGGACCAAGTAGACAACTTTTTTGATTCTATTGACATACTTATATACTACCCATTGATTATAAATGACAATTCCCGATAATAATGATCTAGAAGACCTTATCACTGCCTATGTTATAGCAGAAAATAATCCTAGATTTGCAGCTTTGATTGGCTTCATATACTTCCTAGGATTATCTTTACTGTTTGGAGGGGTAGCCTTAGTTTTTCTTTTTAGTCTTTTTGGCATCCTTTAGTGCTTGGAGCCTTTGCTCGCACACCAGCCCAGAGTTAAACTCAGGACACAGGTTCTTGTAGCCACACCAATTACAGAACTGGTTTTGCATGGCCTTGAAGTCGGGCTTCTTCATCTTGCGTATCTTCCACATCTGATCAACCTTCTCCTTTAGATACTGTTTGATCTGATTCGGGGAATACTTACAAGCTACAAAGTTATTTGTCAGCGGGTAGTAGTGGGCAACGGATATGTTAGCTAGGGACACCCCCAGCTTCTTATGGATGGCGTAGGCATAGCCCATCATCTGTCTATCTTGATACATGTCTAGCTCAGTGCTTTCGCGCTTGGATGTTTTATAATCGATAATAAGATACCCTCCGTCCTTTCCTTTGATAACTCGGTCAATGATCCCATTTAGTTTTAGATCTTTTTCCTTATCATAAATAATCTCGTAAACCATTTCAGTTGAGACTGTCTCAGCCAGTGTAGCGTTGAATCTTAAAAAGTTCTCCAAACATACTTTAATCTTAGGATTGTATGTTTCTGAAAATGTGTAGTCTTTTTTGACATTCTCAGCTATAACAGTAAGTTGATCGAGCGTGTTAGCTTGGAAGCCATCCTCGAATATTTTGTGGATGTATGACCCGAAGTGAAGAGGGTCAGTATTTGTCCTCTCCTCTTTGATACGATCAACATACCGATAACGGTATTTAAGTTGACATTCCTTGAATGTCTTAGATTTAGATTCTGAAATAGTATTTATGAACATTATAGCACCTCAAGTTATTAGAGACTACCTGACAGAGAAGTTTAAGGATGATTCTCGATATTCCTCTGGAGAGCGAGAATTAATTGTACCTTCTATTTTTGTGCCTAATGACTTCAAGCGTCATATGAGCATCAATTTAGATACGGGTCTATGGCAGTGTTTTAAGTCGGGTAACAAAGGGAACTTCCTACAGATCTACGCATATTTAGAAGGCATAACTTATAACCAAGCCGAGTCTGAAATACTCTTTAAAGAGCTTGATGGAAGTTTCACTAAAAACTTAGAACCTTCTACTATAATCCCGCAGGCGGAAGCTGAGGACCTCCACCTTCTTCCCGTAACCGTTGAGGATTATACTTCAAGTAACAGTCTGGTTCTTAAAGCTTGGACATTCCTTTATGAGCGTAAGCTATTTAATCTAGAAACCGAAGACTCCAAGTACTACGTATCCACCAAAGGACCATACGCTGGCAGATTGATTGTCCCTTTTGAGGAGGATGGTGAACTTTTTTATTTTCAAGCACGCACCTTAGGGGATCAGACTCCTAAATACTTAAACCCTTCTGAGGGGTGGCCTAAGTCTTCCCATATACTTTATCCTTTCAACATGGATAAAGATTATGTGGTTGTCTGTGAGGGGCCGTTTGACGCGATCTCACTACAGATAAAAGGTGTTAACGCTACTTGTACAATGGGATGTTCAGTATCACAGTATCAGGTAGAGGCGTTGAAAGACTTTACTGGCAGAATTATCATAGGGTATGATAACGATGATGCAGGAAGACGTGGCGTAGGAAAGTTTGATTACCTTAGACGCATAAAAAGGATGGCAGACCTTTACATCTGCCATCCTCCTTCGGAAGTTAAAGATTGGAATGATGCTCTAATGAAGGGCATCGACTTACAGGGGTTCGTCGAGCTTCGTACAATAAAGTACGATTACGACTATCTCATAAATCACCTCCTTACGACACTGTGAGATAAAACAGTGGACTTATGATTAGTTCATTTAGCAAGGTATATTTCGCTTGGACACTATAAGTTCCTGTCAAACTTCCGAATGTTCCATTTTGGAAAGATACTAAGTCTTTGATTGTCGTAGTATCCCAGTTAAGGATAAGGGTATTATCCTGAGTAATAGTCACTGGATTGCTCGTCGGAGTTGCCGCTGTATCCGAAAAGGATGACACCGTAAATGGTCCATCAAAATGTAAATCTTGATTCACTCTACGGATTTCCAAGGTAGCGTCAGTAATTACCGACTCCTTAAAGATATTTTGAACAGAGTGTAAAATATCCTGATTTTGAACGGTTGTTTCCGTGGTTATCTTTAGGTCTACTTTTTCTCCCAATCTAACATGCTTATTTAAAAGCTTGTTACTGGTGGTTAGAAGAAGAGGTTCTACAAAGGTAAAGAAGGTATCTTCATTTAACGTGAAGTTGTTGGTAAATACTTGGTAGTCTGAAGCCTCGGCCAGCTTCACTGTCCACATATCCACGTAATCTCCTACAGTGCTTGCCTCCGCTGCCGCAACCTGGACATTGTTCACGCTGTCGAATCCTGATAAAGCGAGCGTCTGATCGAAAACTACAACATACTCACCTTGTTTGATTCTATAAATACCGCTAGCTGTTAGTGCAGGGTTGTAATTAATTACATCAAACTTATTCGAATTCTCCGCACCCACTGGTCGTGTTGCTCCCGATGCACCAAACTGCATTAAGGGAACTGCTGTGATGTTGTTATTAGCTCCAAGAACCGAGTTTGGACTTAAAGTAGCACTTTTAGCAAAAACAGACACTCCACTGATTTCGTAGGGATCAATGTAGGCTCCATCATTAATAAAGTAGGTTCTAAGACCCACCCTCTGGGTCATGTTAGGACGATTACCTCTATCTACGACTACTGTGTTGTTTACTTGCATTTCTTTCGTCTTCCAATTCTTTGGTTAAAAACTCTAAAAACACGTTTCGCTCAGAACGGCTCATGTCTTTAACATCACCATAGGTAAAACGGCAATGCTTCACAAGTATATAGGCTTCATATAGCAGTTCTTTTAAATTAAATGATCCCGCTATTTCCCTGTAAAAAAATCAGAAGTTATAGGTAACTCCATTACTTCGCTGTGGGAACAATAGTTACAGTCAAATCTAACTTTTGTATTAATACCGTAGTCAGCACCTCCTAAAGCATCTAAAATAACATGAGCGTCCTTTAAAGGTAGCTGCGGAATAACTTTAGAGATAACAGTTTTAGCCTCACATCCTCCGATGGATTCTACAAATCTCCAAAGATTACTAATAGCCTTCTCCCCAGTGCTAAAGTAACTTTCATCCTTAACTCTTGGTAAAGTTAACTTAACTTCCTTTTTTAATATAGGAAGCTCAATAGTAATAGGATTGGTATAATCGTCATCTACGTAAGTAACAGGCAAAGATCCCAATTGGAACTTTACTTTATTTTCTGTTTTACAATTTTCACATGTAATAGAAGCATTGTAGTCATCACCATAAGAAATTTCTCTAAGCTTCATAATCAGGTACAATTTGTCCATCTGAAGAAGAGACCCCACATCCAGGTTAGTCATACATCTAGAAAGTAAGATATTGATAATGTCAGATCCCCCGCTTTTCTTACTCATCATTGCTCTTTCATCATCAAATGTCATAGGCTTTAGAGAAATCGGCTTTGACGGGTCTACTAAATTATAAAATTTATTTTTAGAAGGCAATTCTACAGCAACCTCATCATTACTGGGCATATTTTTTAAGATATTGTCAATAATTTGCTGTTCTGAGATTTGATTAATCTGTTCCTGGGGCTTTGGCGAGGCTTGTTCTGTCATAAAATACTCCTATATCTACAAATAGATATATTCTATAATAGTGTAATGAAAATCCACATAAATACACTAAATTCAAGATTAGAAACGGATAATCCTGATATTCTAGATGCTTTATATAGATTATACTCGGAGAAAGCTCCTGGATATCAATATTCTCCTGCTTATAAGAAAAGACAGTGGGATGGAAAAGTACACTTCCTAGCTAAAAATGGTACTTTTAGAACTGGATTACTTTCTAGGATACTAGATGACCTAAAAAAAATAGACTGCTCTCCTGATATTGTATACGAGGGAGGAGAAACTAAACCTAACTACGATAAAAACTACACTATTAATAACTTTGAATATTATGACTATCAAAAAGAGCTTATTGAAAGGGGATTAGAGAATATGAGAGGTATAATCAAGTCCCCCACGGGATCTGGGAAGACACTGATTATGGCAGGATTGGTCAAAGCATTGGCTGGGAGGAAGATGGTACTGCTTTTTAATGCAAAACAGCTACTAACTCAAAGTTATGAATTTCTGACTAAAACGTGCGGAATGGACAATATTGGACTTTGTTACGGAGAAGGCTTCATTCAGGGTGATATTATGCTCTGCACTGTGCAAAGTATAGAAAGAATTTTAGATACACACTTAGAGGAAGCAGAAGTATTGATGGTAGACGAGTGTCATGAGTTTGCAAATGGCAAAACTACGTTAGCTGCTCTCAGAAGCTTCCCTAACGCTCTCTACCGCATCGGATTCACAGCTACCCCACCATCCGATATTATTCCAAAACTCAATCTAGAGGGGTCTCTTGGCCCAGTATGGAGCGTTATAGATACATCTGGTCTAGTAGACTCAGGAAAGCTGACAAAGCCCGTTATCCAGCTAATAAACAGAGAGTATACAGCCAGTGGTATAGATGAAGATATGACCTATATGGAGGCATATGATGAGTATATTGTCTATAATGAGAATAGAAACAATATTATTAAGGATATAGTTAATGACATTAAAAAAAGAAACCCCAAAAGCCGTATCCTTGTTCTTACCAAATCACTTGATCACGGAAGAACCCTGGAAAAGCTGTTTGGAGGAAATTGTGAGTTCCTGCAAGGGAGTGATTCCATCGGAGAGCGGTATAACGCTATATCCAAATTCCGAAGACATAAAACTTCTAGTGTGCTTATTGGCACTAAAATCCTGCAAACAGGAGTTAATATTGAAGAAATCACCCATTTCATTAATGCAAGGGGTATGAAGTCTGAGATTGCTACTCTCCAAGCTTTAGGAAGGGCTTTACGCCGTCATAAATCAAAAGATAAAGTTTTTGTTTATGATTTCCTAGATAAGGAAAAATATTTAAAAGAGCACTCTCTTGCAAGAAAAAAACATTACACTAACGAAGGACACGAGGTGAGAATATTATGAAAAACCCTAACGAACTTAATCAAATACGAAGTAAGCTAAACACATCCGAAATATCAGATCTCAACTGGCTTCACGCAGAGCTAGGAAATTTTCTAGCAAGTGATGATGTTAGCGTAGAGGGTATTACTACGCTAGAGAATATGTCTAACTCCTTAAATAATCTAAGGAGAACCTACACACAAAGAGTTATCCGCCTCCTAAAGACGGGGCATCTCCTTGATTAGTTCTTAGGTTTAGTGTCAGGAACAGAAACTGTGGGGTTCTGTAGCTTTAGTCTTAAGCCCCAATTTTCCATATCCCTCGTAGTCCAGTTATTTTCGAGCTTATTTTCTAAAGCGTCAAGTTTATAATTAATATTAGTAAGTTGGGAACTAATCCATACTACACCACTACAAAGGGCTACTACCATGCCTAAGGGCATTAAAGTTTCTTTTGAAATCATTATTTTTTTTTCTTGTGAAGTCATTATGCAATCCTAGTAATAGTTACTGTGGTCCCCGCCAGAAAGTTGGTATTACCACTAGCCGATGTAGCATCGATGGTAATGTCCCAAGAACTTCTAATTAACCCCACCCATTCAAAGGAAACGGGTCTTGATTGATGAGCAATCCACGATCCCGCAGTAATAAACAAGCCTGTAGCTCCTCCTACTGCGGTTCCGTTAACCTTGATATTGATATCTGTGTCTGGATTTGATGTAGAGTTGTACATTACAGCATTTAGGGTAATTTTGTAAATACCTTGAGAATCTGCAACATTCCACTTGGCTGTTCCACCGTCTTCGTCGGCAATAACATAGTTCATAAAGCTAGTGTCCCCCGCCGCTGCACCCGCAGGAATACTCTTAACTATTTGAATATCTGTGGCAGTAGTGATTCCGTTTCCAAGAGTGGTTAGGTTCCCTGCCGAGGACTGAGTTCCCGCAGTTTCAAATCTAGTCCAAATAAATTGCCCATGGACGTGAGGAATTCTTTGGGCAGCTAACGATGTCGCTATTGATCCATCATCATAATCAATTGTAGTGGCAGTTGGAATAGTAATAGCTGATTCTAAGTCTACTGTAGCTCCGCAGACAGCAATACTAGATCCAAAGCTTCCTTGTCCGTCAATAATAAGGTTACCAGTAGCTCCGATATCCCCCTTTGATACCAGACCG
>CERP01007804.1_pt1 | contig 27807 bp, 28 predicted proteins | sample 530801 | NCBI WGS metagenome assembly CERP01 (sample SAMEA2620991, study PRJEB7988) | marine metagenome | biome: marine biome (ENVO:00000447); feature: surface water layer (ENVO:00002042); material: "saline water (ENVO:00002010), including plankton (ENVO:xxxxxxxx)" | depth 5 m | reverse complement strand
GTGAACTTTAAAGATACGAGACTCGCTGCTTTTTCATAGATGCTAAAAAAAATAGGGCAAATAAGTGCTAAACCCAATGTTTTAGGCATATTTGCGAGGTCGCCAAATCTTTTGATTTGGCTTTTAGATAAAAAAATAAAACAAAATGCAAAAGATTTGGCTTGTGGATAATCCGAAAGGTAATCGCTTATTTACAGCCCTACTTCTTTTATACTAAACGTTAGCACCAATTTGATCATATGAATTTAGAAAAAGACTTACTAAAAAGAATTGAATTCGTTTTATCAAATGCAAAAGTTGTATCTGATAGTGGACAGATGAATAGTTATGGTGGGATTGAAGTTGACTATTCAAAAATGAAAGGATTCAGGACAAGTGCACAATCTTTGATACTTGACTTATTTGGAACTGAACACCCGTATTATACAGAGTTTAAAAATGTGACACGTGATTCTTATGGTTCAAATGTTAATAGCGGAATTGCAATTATTAATAACATAAAAACCGAGATTGAAAATGGTTGGTTGACGTCTATAAAAGGAATTGTTTCAGCTGAAATCTTTACTGATTTTCTTGAAATGGCTGAGCATTTACTGGAAACAGATTATAAAGATCCGGCCGCAGTTATGATAGGTAGCGTTCTTGAAGAACATTTAAGGCAATTATGTCTCAAAAACTCTATTGATATCGAATATGAAAAAGATGGAAAACTTATTCCATTTAAAGCTGATAGATTAAATAGTGAACTTGCAAAAGCAGGAATATATAACAAACTTGATCAAAAAAACATAACAGCACAATTAGATTTAAGAAATAATGCTGCTCACGGAAAATACACAGAATATGATAAAAGTCAAGTTAAATTGATGTTTGATTTTGTTTTTAATTTTATGACGAGACATCAATTATAAAAAACTGGTGCTAATAACTAAGCATTCGTGTGGTCGGAACGACCCAACATGAATGCCGTGTTGAAACACCGGTAATCGTTGCACAACCCCATAATTTCTTAAAAGTTGGTTTCATATAAGCCGTTTTAAGCGGCCTAGTGTTTTAATTACAAACTAGAACAAAAAAAAATCCCGCTACAACCGTAACCGGATTTTATATATAATATAGCTAATGACTATTAATAATAAGTATATCTCCTAACCTGCGCAATATACTTGGCCAAGCGAATTACTTGATGGCTGTAGCCATATTCGTTATCATACCACACATACAGCACTACGTTTTTGCCATCTTCGGTGGCGATAGTTGCGTTACTGTCATAAATAGCAGGCGCAGATGAGCCAACAATATCACTGGATACAAGCTCATTGCTCAATGAATATTTTATCTGCTCAACCAGATCGCCTTCCAGGGCGTATTTTTTCATTGTGGAATTAATTCCATCCAATGTGGTAGGGGTTGCAACTTCTAAATTCAAAACAACCAAAGAGCCGTTTGGAACAGGAACGCGAATTGCGTTGCTGGTAAGTTTTCCAGCCAGTGAAGGTAATGCTTTTGAAACGGCACTTCCTGCACCGGTTTCAGTAATAACCATATTTAATGCTGCAGCACGGCCACGGCGGTATTTACTGTGCATATTGTCTACCAAATTCTGGTCGTTTGTATATGCGTGAATGGTCTCTAAATGCCCACGAACTACTCCAAAAGAATCCTCAACTGCTTTTAAAATAGGAGTGATGGCGTTTGTGGTACAAGATGCGGCTGAAAAGATATCAACCTTGTTGGGGTCGTATTCGTTTTGGTTAACCCCGTGAACGATGTTCGGCACTCCTTTTCCTGGAGCGGTAAGCAAAACCTTTGAAGTTCCTTTAGCTTTTAGATGGCGGCTAAGTGCTGCATCATCACGGAAAGCTCCGGTATTGTCAATCACCAAGGCGTCTTCAATTCCGTATTGTGTGTAATCAATATCTTCAGGGTTGTTTGCTGAAATGATATGAACGGTAGTCCCGTTAATAACCAACGCGCTGTTTTCAAGGTCGGTACGCACGGTTCCGGGGAAATCGCCGTGTACAGAATCATATTGAAGCAAAGTTGCTCTTTTATCCAGCACCGTTTGATCCATTTTTCCACGAACTACAATGGCACGAAGGCGAAGCTGGTTTCCTTGACCGGTGCGGGTCATAAGCTCACGAGCCAACAAGCGACCAATTCTTCCGAAACCATAAAGAACGACGTCTTTAGGAACAATGTTTTTGCTTTCCTTGGCATCCTTTAATTTGTCTGAAACAAATGACAGGGCGTTTGAATATTTATCGTCCTCTAAATGGAACTCATAGGTTAGTTTTCCGATATCCAATTTTGCGGGTGGAAGATCCAAGGTTTTGATGGCCTGCGCAATTTCAACGGAGTCAAAGATTGATATTGGCTTTTGAACAAATTCGCCAGCATATTCGTGAAGGTTCAAAATTTCACTTACGTTACGATCTATAAGCTGGTTGCGGAAAAGTACCAGTTCAATGGACTTATCGTACCAAAGATCACTAACGATTTTAATAAACTCTACTGAAGCTTTTCGGCGGTCAGTTTGAAAAGAAAGTTCTTTTTCATAAACGTCATCAAAACTCATATGGAAGGATTTTTAAAGGGTTTAAAATTTGGTGCAAAAGTACTCTTTTTCATCGTTTTGATGAAATATATTCTAAAATAAAGCCACGAATCCGAGAATATTCACAAATAATAATTCTCGGATTCGTGGTTTAAAAAATGTTACTGCTGTAATATTTCAGAAGGGCTTCAAAATAGCCATTATCTGAATATAAAGGAATTGATATTTCCCGCAGTGTCCATAAAAGTCATTTTTATGGGCGAACGGTAATTGCGCTGCGTCATGATTCGCTTTACATCATCAATATCATTCACGGTTTCGTCATTAATCTTGGTGATGATAATTCCCTCCAGTTTGTATTGGGCGATTTCAGGGGTGAGGGCGCGTGTTACCGTAACTCCGTTTTTTAGGCCGCGCTCCCTAAGCTCTTCGGGAGTGGTGTTTTTTACCTCCAGCCCTAAATCGTCAATGGAGAAAGTTTCCAGTTTTACCAACCTTACGGGCACTTTTCTTTCCTTGCCATTGCGAAGTATGGTTACTTCCACCACATCATTCGGTCTTTTGGAGCCCAAGTAACCCGAGAGATCCGCAAATTTTGAAACTTTATACCCATCCAATTGTTTGATGATATCGCCTTCCTTTATTCCTGCCTTATCGGCTCCGCTTCCCTTTTCAATTCCGCCTACAAAAACGCCTTCGGTATCGCTGATCCCGTATTTTTCAACAATTTGAGGGTTGATATTTCCTACTTGGATTCCCAAAATGCCGCGCTGTACATTTCCGTATTCCAAAATATCCTCGATCACCTTTCGGGCATTGTTGGAAGGCACGGCAAAGGAATAGCCTATAAAGCTTCCCGTTTCAGAAGTAATGGCGGTATTAATGCCGATGAGCTCGCCGCGGGTATTTACCAAGGCACCACCGCTGTTTCCGCGGTTTACGGCGGCATCGGTTTGAATGAAAGATTGTGGATTGCCGTCAAATTGGTTCAAGTCGCGCGCCTTTGCACTTATAATCCCAGCAGTTACGGTTGAGGTTAAATTGAAGGGATTCCCAACGGCTAAGACCCATTCGCCAATTTTCACATTATTTGAATCGCCAAAGGGGATAAAGGGGAAATGCTCGTCATCATCTATTTTAATTAGGGCAATATCGGTATTGGGGTCGGTACCTATCAATTTGGCCGTATAGGTTTTGTTGTTATTTAAGGTAACCTCCAGGTTTGTGGCGTTCGCTATTACGTGATTGTTGGTTACAATATAACCATCGGGCGAAATGATTACGCCACTCCCACTGCCTACACGCGCACGGGGCTGGCCGCCGCCTTGGAAGTATTCAAAAATATTGGTGGGCTGGGTGCTCACGCTCATATTTTTAACGTGGACCACAGCGTGGACTGTTTTTTCGGCAGCTTCAGTGAAATCTGTAGTCATCTCGGCGGCCGCACCGGAAAAGTTAGTAGGGATAAAGTTTGAATGCTGTTGGGGCTCGAAGGAAATATATTCCTTTTCTTCAAAGAACTTGTACCCTCCAAGCGTAACGGCGCCCGCAAACAGCGCTACCAGAAATAAACGGAATGTCTGTTTCATTTTATATTGAATTTTATGATTAATAAAAGTTTAGTCGCAAAAATTAATTTTTCTACTGGTTGCATTTTAAATTGCTTTGGTGTTTTGGCCCTTGGGAAGAACGGCGCTAAAAACACTTTTGAAGAAACATTAGTAAAATACTTCAACAAATTTAACAAGCAAGAGTTGAAAAAAGTATGCCATAAAGTAGTATTTAACTTGTATTTAACGTGAAAATACTCCGCTAAGCTGCCGTGGCTTTTTATATCTTTGTGCGCTTATGGAATTCACCTTTTATAAATATCAGGGCACGGGAAACGATTTTGTGATTATCGACAATCGTGAGGAGTTTTTTCCAAAAGAGAATACGGCGCTCGTTGCCCAAATCTGCGACCGCCGCTTTGGCGTGGGCGCTGATGGGCTGCTTTTGCTGGAAAAGCACCCGACCGCAGACTTTAAAATGGTGTATTATAATAGTGATGGCAATCTAAGCACCATGTGCGGCAATGGGGGAAGATGTATTGCGCATTTTGCCAAGTTTTTGGGAATCATTTCAGAAAAAACAACTTTTGAAGCCGTTGACGGTATGCACGAAGCTATGGTTAATGGTGATTGGGTTTCCCTAAAAATGAACAACGTTGAAAAAGTAAACATTTCTGAAAATTTCACTTTTTTGAACACCGGATCGCCACATCACGTTGAAATGGTTTCGGGATTACAGAATTATGATGTATTTACAAAAGGAAGAAATATTCGAAATGAAATTTACGGAAAAGAAGGTTCCAATGTGAATTTCGTGGAGCAAATAGCTCCTGCCATTTTTTCAGTGCGAACCTACGAGCGCGGCGTGGAAGATGAAACCCTGTCCTGTGGAACCGGCGTGACCGCCGTTGCCATCGCTATGTTTGAAACCGGTAAAACTTCAGAAAATAGGGTGCTGCTAAAAACACCGGGCGGCCATTTGCAGGTTCGGTTTGAAAAAACCGATTGGGGTTACAGAAATGTGTACTTGGAAGGGTCGGCAACACAAGTCTTTAAAGGAATCTGGCAATGAAAACATTAAAGGGAGAACATATTTTTTTACGCGCTTTGGAGCTTTCAGACCTCGATTTTCTCTATACCTTAGAAAATGACGAATCGCTTTGGGAGGTGAGCAACACCACGACGCCCTATTCCAAATATATTTTACTGCAATATCTTGAAAACAGCCACCGCGATATTTACGATGTACAACAGCTGCGTCTGGCAATTTGCAAAAAGGAAGACGAGGCGCTGGTAGGCTTCATCGATCTTTACGATTTTGACCCAAAACACAGCAGGGTAGGGGTGGGTATCGTAATTTTTTCCGAAGCGGATAAAAGAAAAGGGTATGCATCCGAAGCATTGGGCCTTACTTGCAATTATGCCTTTAAACATCTGAACGTCCATCAAATTTTTGCGGGGATTTCCGAAGAAAATCAGGGCAGCATCAAACTATTTGAGAAGGCCGGATTTGAGAGAAGCGGTTTAAAAAAGGACTGGATTTTTTCAGACGGAAACTATAAAAGTGAATATTTTTACCAGCTAATAAACCCCTAATCCCAAAATCAGAAAAATGTATATAAAAAAAATATTGATAGCTGTCGTTTTGCTCGGTGCCATTGGGATGGGAGCTTTTGCATGGTATGTTTACGACACCGCTTTTTCGGGCAATACGGCTTTCAATAATAAGGAGGCCCACGTTTATATTCCTACCAACGCTACCATAAATGATGTGGTTGAAGAACTGGAGCCGCTTTTGCGGGACACGGGTTCATTTGTTACCATAGCGGAACAAAAAAAGTATGCTTCAAATATAAAACCGGGACATTTCATCATTAGAAAGGGAATGACCAATAATGATATTGTAAACACGCTGCGAAGCCGAAATATTCCCATCAACGTAAAATTCAATAATCAAGAGCGTTTGGAAGACCTTGCCGGCCATATTTCAAAACAGATTGAAGCCGATAGTGTTTCACTCTTGAACGCAATGCGCGATCCGCAATTTTTAAAGGAAGTGGGTTTAAATAAGGAAACCGCCCTTTCATTGTATATTCCAAATACTTATGAGTTTTATTGGAACAGTTCTGCGGAAACCTTTCGCGAACGTATGAAAACGGAATACGAGCGTTTTTGGAACGAATCGAGAACCCAAAAGGCCAAAAAATTAAATCTTTCCAAAGAACAAGTGATGGCGTTGGCCGCAATCGTTCAAAAGGAAACCGCTAAAGTGGATGAACGACCAAGAGTAGCGGGAGTTTATTTAAATAGGTTAAAAGTAGGAATGTTGCTGCAAGCCGACCCCACTGTTATTTATGCCCTAAAACGTGAAAGCGGCGATTACAACCAAATAATCAAAAGGGTTCTTTATAAAGATTTGGAATTGGACTCTCCATACAATACATATAAATATGCCGGCGTGCCGCCCGGCCCCATCACGATGCCCGATATTTCATCCATAGACGCGGTGCTGAACCCAGAGCAGCACGATTATTACTATTTTGTGGCGGATGTTACCAATTTTGGGTATCACAAATTTGCAAAAAGCTTGGCGCAGCATAACGTGAACAAAATTGAATATGTGCGCTGGGTGAATAGTCAAGGGTTAAATAGGTAAGTCATCAGGAAATTCTTTTCTGTTAAAATCTTTCAAAAATTCGGGTTAAAGTCTGTTAAGCCTTCGGAATCCCGATAGGTTTGTTGTAATTTGATTTTGTTAATTAATTGATAATCAGCTAATGCAGTTGGTTGTTAATCGTTCTTTGGCACAATTTTTTCATATAGCGCGGCGAGCATGCGTTTGCCATAGCGTGTGTTTACTTTTTAAGAATTTATTTCGCGCCGCATAAGGCGGTGGCGCAATAATTATAACTTTTAAAAACTAAGTAAAACATGACAAAACGTTTTATGAAATTGTCTGTGCTGCTGGCTGTTGCGGTATTTGTTGCAACGGCATTCTCTTCAAAAAGAGAAGATTACAGCAGTTCTATATTCGCTACAAATATTGTAGGGGACGTTGCCCATGTGCCCTACGAATATGAAGTGAATATGAGTTCCCAAGACAGTGTTCCCTTTCTTGGGAAGTCGTTCCTGGGTTTCTGTTACGACCTCGGCTTTAGCGAAAGCAGTGGCAATTACAGAGCCGTGAACAGATTGGGTTATTTGGGCAAATACCAGTTTGGCCGTTCCACCCTTAACTGGGTCGGAATCCACAATACCTCCCGATTTTTAAACTCCCCTTTGCTACAGGAAAAAGCCTTTGAGGCCTTGATTTCCAAAAACAAATGGGTACTTCGGGATTATATTGACAGGTTTGATGGCCGAACCATCAATGGTGTTAAGATAACCGAATCGGGCCTTTTGGCCGCGGCGCATCTGGGAGGTGCTGGAAATGTTATGAAATTTCTGGACAGCAATGGAGAAGTCGTTTTCAAAGATGCCAATCACGTGCCTATAACTAGGTATATGAAACGCTTCGTAGATTACGATGTCTCTCAAATACTCCCGGACAACAATGCCAGGGCGACATTATAATTATTGAAGAAAGCTAGGTTGACAAGCCTAGCTTTTTTATTTAATATTTATTTAACAGCCTACAAATCAGATTTTTAAAAAAAGCCTTATCTTTGCGCGCTGAAACGACGATGTAATAACATCGGAATTTTAAACCTTAATGAAAAAAAGAATATATCTCATTGCAGTATTACTTGTTGTTACCGTAACAGTAGGGACAGGTTTCATTTCAAAAGATAGCTACGATTTTTCTACTTTTAGTACAGAAGGATTAGAGTTAGACTACACCGTTCCCACAGAAGCAGAGCTTATGCCATTTATTGCTCCTGTGACCCCAAAGTTTTATTTGTTTTTGGGAAAATCCTACGTGGGTTTTAAAGAGGCTCTTGGTTTTAAGGAATCCAGAGGAAATTACCATATCGTAAACGATTATGGATATATGGGGAAATATCAGTTTTCCCGCGCCACTTTACGAATGATTGGTTTTAAGAACACCGATAATTTTTTATACGATACCCGCCAGCAGGAGGCTGCCTTCCTAGCATACACTTCTTTGAATAAGTGGGTGCTTCGGAACGATATAAAGCGCTACGTAGGCAAAACCATTGGCGGTGTGAAAGTTACTGAATCGGGAATTTTGGCCGCTGCTCATTTGGCAGGCGCCGGTAATGTGAAGAAATTTTTGAGAAGCGCGGGCGAAAACCGTTTTGAGGATGCCAATGGCGCCTCCATTCGTTATTATTTGCGAAAGTTTTCAGGGTATGATACTTCGCATATTGTACCAAATAAAAAACCGAGGGTAATTTAAATTTTATCCTTGAATGATAAATAAGGTGGGTCTTTTATGAAGATCCACCTTTATTTTTTTCCATAAACTTACAGGAGCAGTTTTTATGTATTCTGAAGGCAAAGTAATATCACAAGCCACACAAATTCTTGTCTGTGGATTGAGATTTTCAATTAGGCTCTGCAGCATTTGATTGTTACGGTACGGAGTTTCAATGAATAGTTGGGATTGGTCAAAATCCTTTGATATTTTTTCAAGTCTTTTCAGTTCTGTTTTCCTTTCACCTTTATCAATAGGTAAGTACCCGTTAAAAGCGAAATTTTGACCGTTAAATCCACTGGCCATCATTGCCAGTAAAATGGACGATGGTCCCACGAGGGGCACGACCTTTATGCCGAGTTCGTGTGCGTGATGTACCGCTCTTGCCCCGGGATCAGCAATTCCGGGACAACCGGCGTCGCTTATTACGCCCACATCAAAACCCTCCAGGCACGGATTGAGCATGGAGGGGATTTCTTCAGCGTGGGTAAATTTGTTAATCTCTTGAAATTTCAGCGTGGGTTGTTTCTTTTCTGGGACAATACTTTTTATAAATCGGCGTGCATTTTTTTCATGCTCCACGATATAATGGTCAATTTTTTCAACGGCTTTTTTTACCGAAATCGGGAGTACCGCCAATGGAGGCACATCGCCCAGAGGGCAGGGGATGAGGTATAAATTTCCTTTAGTTAAAGTCATTAATATTATTGGACGATTAATTTTCTCACGGTTGATTGTCCTTTTGAAGAGGTGATTCCCACAAAATATAAACCAGAAGTCAAACTTGAAATGCGAATGACTTTTTCATTATTGAATATATTTTCTGCTGAAGAAACCAAGCGGCCTCTTACATCAAAGAGCTGAATGCTTTGAAGGGAATCGTTTTTCAAATTAAAGGTTACAAATTCCGAAGAGGGGTTAGGAAGCATGGTGAGTGAATTTTCTAATGAGAAGTCTTCCGTTCCGGCTACTTCGCCTCCTTTAATTTTATAAATATCGCCACCGAAATCTATGATATAAAGTTCTTTGTTGACATCTTCGCCAAAGGAAACCCAGCTACCTGAAAAAATACCGATCTCTGTCAAATTCCCCGTGGCATCGACCGTACCAATCAATCCACTACAGAAATCGGCAAAAAAGTATAGCCCCGGAATATCGGTATATACAGAACCTCTGTAAACATAACCGCCCGTTATGGAACAATTGCCACCGGAATGGTTATATTCAGCCAAAGGGAAGCTCAATTCAGATTGGGGAGGGCAGTCCTGGGTGTTATAAGGTTGTGAGCCTTCATAACATCTCCAGCCATAATTTAATCCTGCCTCAGTAATTCCGGTCCGGTTTATTTCTTCAATGCTTGTTTGGCCCACATCTGCTATCCAAATGTTGTTTGCCGTAAAATCGAAGGAAAAGCGCCAAGGATTTCTCAAACCATACGCCCAAATTTCATCGCGCGCGTCAGGATTTCCTAAAAACGGATTATCTGCAGGTATTCCGTAGTTATTTCCCCCTGAAGGGTTATCTACATCTATTCGCAATAGTTTTCCCAATAGAAAATTCAGGTCTTGCCCTCTATCATTCGGATCTCCGCTGCCGCCGCCGTCACCCGAAGCTATATATAGATAACCATCTGGCCCGAATGCCAAATTACCACCATTGTGGTTTGAGGCTGGTTGGTTAAAACTGAGGATGGGCAATTCAGAATTGGGGTCTGCCAAATCCTGATTGCCGCTATCTACGGAAAAGCGTGAGATCTGTGTGTTACCGCTAGTATTGGTATAATTCACATAAAAATAGCCATTGTTGCTATAATCTGGATGAAATGCCATTCCCAAAAGCCCGCGCTCACTATTGGTTGAGATCATTCCCGAAATATCCAAAAAAGAAGTGCTATTTACGGTTCCGTTAGCCTGGATTACTTTTATGTGGCCTCCTTTTTCCACTACAAAAAGACGGTCGTCATTGGCGTGTTGAAGGCTTAAGGGTTGTGTGAAATTTCCTTTAAAAAATTCGATGGATATTTCTTGAGCCAAAAAAATTGAGGAAAAAAGAAAGAATGGAATGCAGAGGAGTAATTTTTTCATGGTTTTTTATTTAGTGAGTTACTAAAAGTAAGAAAACCATATGTAAAAATGCGTTAAAGTCGCTTCGCAATTTGTTCACAGGCTTCATCGAGCATTTTAAAAACGTTTTCAAAACCTGCATTTCCGCCAAAATACGGGTCGGGCACATCCACATTTTCACCGGGAAAAATTTCATCTAGGATTAGTTTTACCTTTTGGCGATGCGTATCATTTTCAGCCAAGGCCAAAACGTTCTCCTTATTGCTGTTGTCCATTACATAAATCAAATCGAAATCGTCAAAATCCTTTGCGCTGAACTGTCTTCCACGTTGTTGGGTAATGTCTATATTGTATTTTTTCCCCACGGCAATACTTCGCTGGTCAGGTTCATCGCCCACGTGCCAATGGCCAGTACCTGCAGAGTCAACAAACACTTTTGAAGTGTCAACCTTCGACTTCAAAATACCTTCCGCCAAGGGCGAACGGCAAATATTGCCAAGGCAGACCATAAGGATTTTATATTTTTTCAAAACGATATGAAGTGTTTAGAAGTTTAAGAGCTTATGGGTTTAAAAGTTTAGTAGTCTGAACGATGTGATTTCCTTTCCGAACACTGCGACTGAAACCTGCGACTGAAACCTGAACTAAAGTGTCAACTTTTTACTCAGATCTTCCACATATTTGCGGAACTGCTTGTCAGTACTGGAAAGGTTATCAACGGTCTTGCAAGCGTGTAGCACAGTTGCGTGGTCGCGCTGCCCTATTTGGGAACCGATGGAGGCGAGGGATGCTTTGGTAAACTTTTTCGCGAAGAACATTGCCAATTGACGAGCCTGCACAATATGCCTTTTTCGTGTTTTTGATTGCAAAGTATCCACGTCCATTTGAAAATAATCACTTACTACTTTCTGAATATAATCAATGGAAACCTCGCGTTTGGTGTGTTTCACATAATTATCAACAATTTTGCGGGCAAGGTCGATGGTAATTTCCTTTTTGTTGAAGGAAGAGTGCGCAATCAATGAAATTATGGCGCCTTCCAGTTCTCGAATGTTCGTCTTGATGTTGTTTGCCAAAAACTCCACGATATCTTCCGGCATTTCCACGCCGTCGCGGTACAGTTTGTTTTTTATGATCGCCACACGCGTATCGTAGTCTGGGTGGTTCAATTCCGCAGAAAGGCCCCATTTAAAACGGGAAAGCAAACGTTGTTCAATATCAATCATATCCACCGGCGCCTTGTCGCTGGTTAAAATAACCTGCTTGCCGTTTTGGTGCAAATGGTTGAAAATGTGAAAGAATACGTCCTGTGTACCGGCCTTTCCGGAAAGCAATTGAATATCGTCCACAATAAGCACGTCTATTATTTGATAGAAGTGTATAAAATCGTTGCGGTTGTTTTTCTTTACCGATTCAATGTATTGTTGCGTAAACTTTTCCGCAGAAATATAAAGAACGGTTTTTTCTGGATATTTATCCTTTATGTCAACACCAATTGCGTGGCCCAGGTGTGTTTTTCCCAACCCGACACCGCCAAAAATAAGGAGTGGGTTGAAGGAAGTTCCACCGGGTTTATTTGCCACTGCTAAACCGGCCGAACGTGCCAGCCTGTTCGATTCCCCTTCAAGGAAACTTTCAAAATTATAATTGGGATTAAGCTGTGATTCTATCTTAACATTTCGGATTCCTGGAATAACAAACGGATTTTTAAGTTCCGGGCTTTTGTTTTTCAACGGCACATCAACCTCCTGCGATTGTAAATTGCTTCTATTGGCGCTTGGAATTTTTTCTGTAAAGGGTTGTTTGTTGCCGTAGGTGTTTTCCATTCTGATAATGTAAACCAACTTAGCGGTAGCTCCCAACTCTTTGGTGAGCGCGACTTTCAATATCTTAACGTAGTGTTCCTCGAGCCATTCGTAAAAAAATTTGCTAGGAACCTGAATGCTCAGTGCATTATCAGTTAGCTTTACCGCCTTAATGGGTTCGAACCAAGTTTTGTATGCTTGCGAAGAGATATTATCTTCGATAAAAGCCAAACAATTGTTCCAAACCGATTCCGCAGTTTTGCTCATAGTTAAAATTTGTGTTTTGTTTTTAAAAAAGGGTTGGTTAAAATAATAGGGGATGGAGTGTTTCCGAGCTATTTCTTAACAGTGCAAATATGTGAACAAAAAAGTTATAAAAAAAACCAGATTGGGGTTGAATTATTAGAATTTTTTTCCCATACTTCCCTTTCGATAAAACTACAAAAAAACTTTCTTTAAACACCATAAAATCGTGAAGAATACAGATACAGAAATAAGAGTGCGCTATGGCGAAACGGACCAGATGGGCGTGGTTTATTATGGCAACTATGCGCAGTATTTGGAACAGGGCCGAACGGAATGGCTTAGGGCGCTCGGGTTTTCATATAAATGGATGGAAGCCAATAATATACAGCTACCAGTGGTTCATTTCAGTATAGATTATAAACAGCCTGCATTTTATGACGACCTACTAACGGTGAGGACAAGTTTGAAACAATTGCCTACTGTAAAAATTGAGTTTTATTATGAAATTTATAATGAATCCAAACAACTTTTGGCTACGGCAACCACTGTCTTGGTTTTTGTGAACAGTACGACAAAAAAGTTGACCAAGGCACCCCAATACCTATTGGAAAAACTTTCCTAAAAAAGAGGCTTGAATAAATCCAAATCACAGAGTCGTGATTTCAAATTTTGGGATTTTTTGTTTTCGAAATTTATTTGGAATTGGAGATTTCTTTTTTAATGATTTTCACTTTGTAAGTATTTTCAAATAACTCAAAAATCCGTTCCGCATCTTTCTTCCGAACGGCGATTTTAAACTCACAATTGAGCTCCATTTTTTGATCTACAATATTGATGTCTTCATCTTTAAGGATGCGCATCACTGTGTTCATTTCTGGGTATTCAAATTTTAAAAGAAACGTTTCATCAATTGTTTCTTCAATTATCCTACAATTTTCCAAGGCCATTTGCGCAGCGGTTTTGTAGGCCTGTATCAATCCGCCCACGCCCAATTTGGTTCCGCCAAAATAGCGTACCACCACTACCAAAATATTTGTTACATCAAAAGACTGCAATTGTCCGTAAATAGGCATTCCCGCACTGTTTGATGGTTCGCCGTCATCATTGGCCCGATAGTGTTCATAACTTTTGCCGAGTTGCCAAGCATAGCAAAAATGACGCGCGGTATGATGTGTTTTTTTAAGATTTTCGATGTGTTCCTTTACCTCCTCTTCCGAAACAACCGGAAAGGCATAGCCAAAGAATTTACTGCCCCTTTCCTTAAAAAGCACCTCTTCGGAAGCCTTTAAAATGGTTTTGTATGTGTCTTTTTCAGTTTCCAATGTTTCACAATTTTATTTTTCCCCTTTGTGGGTGAGGGGGACTACCATTTTTCCAACGCAATAAACAAAATTCCAAGAATCGCCAGCCCAATCCCAATCCAATTCTTCAGCAATAATTTTTCCTTAAATAGCAAAATGCCCAGTAAAGTTGATATCATAACAATAGCAACATTGTTTACCGTAAATATTCCCGAGCTCTCCAAGATACCGCTCCGTAGCGCCTGCACCAAAAAATAAATTGAAAAATAGTTGGGGATTCCCAAGGCAATGCCGCCCAAAACATTTTTTAGCTGGAATTTGAATTTTCCCTGCAATGCTTGAGCGCTCAAAAGTAAAACGCCAATGGCCGCTGCCATCGCAAAAATAGTTGCCGAGAAAATAGGCGTGTCATTTTTGGCAATATACTCGCCTTCCAAATATTTAATGGTCGTATCTATTATTCCGCTGCCCAAGAAAACCAAAACCGGAAAGATGAAGTTGGTCGGCTTGATTTTTAAGCCGTCCTGTTTTTTTATCGAAGCCAAGTACACGGCAGCAAGGGCTAAAATAATTCCTATAATCTTAAAAACTCCCAGACTCTCTTTATAATATAACAGCCCGAAGAGAATGGGAATAGCAACGCTCATTTTGGTAGCTACCGAAACAACCGAAAGCCCGCTGCGCTGCGTAGTTATTGCCATCAGGTTAAACACGGTTATAAACATAGCCCCTAAACCCAGGGCGAAGGGAAACCAGCCAAAGTGTGGTATTTCTGCAATATTTATTGCACTTTCCTGAAAAACAATCCCACAGAAACAAGCCGTAAAGTAATTCATTACGATGGCTTGCATGGTGTTGATTTTAAACCTCGAATAAAGTTTAAAAACCACAAAGATCATGGTGGATGAAAGAATGCTGAGCGCCAGTGAAATCAAGAGTTTTCGTTTTTAAAGATTCGCAGGGTATCGTCTTTTATCTTTTCTTCGGAAACGTGCACACCTTTAAAAATCGGCGCCTCAATACCTTCACCAAAATGGTTTTTTCCCTGAAATACAAATGCCTCGTCCCACAAATTTGCGTTAATAAAGGTTTGCAGGGTCTTTGCGCCACCTTCAATAATGACCGACTGAATATCCCTTCGGAAAAGCGCTGCGCAGATTTGCTGGGGAATTTCTTCGGAAAAGTCTATCGATTCAAAATCTATATTTTTCGAAGTTTTGCTTTCCGTTTCATTGAAAACTATCGTTTTGGAAGAAGAATCAAAAACCGAAAAATTCTCCGGAATCTTTAAATTTCGGTCAATCACAATCCGCGTTGGATTTTCACCCGCCCATTCCCGAACCGTTAGCGATGGGTTGTCATGTAAAACCGTACGGGTGCCCACTAAAATTGCCTGTTCCTCCGCCCGCATTTTATGCACTATTTGTCGCGAAAATTCATTGGTGATCCAAACGGGTTTCGTCTCGTCACGGGTCTCATCCTTTGGCGCAATAAATCCGTCGGCAGTCTGCGCCCATTTCAGAAAAATATACGGCCTTTTCTTTTGGTGAAATGTAAAAAATCGTTTGTTCAAAATATCACATTCAGTGTGCAAAACACCTACAATCACCTCGCAACCGGCCTCCATCAATCGTTTGATGCCGCGCCCCGCCACTTTCGGATTTGGGTCCAAACTGCCCACCACCACTTTCTTTATTCCGCTTTCGATAATCAAATCGGCACAGGGCGGAGTTTTCCCGAAATGGCTGCAAGGCTCCAAACTCACGTAAAGGGTCGCTTCTTTCAAAAGGTCCACATCGCTAACGCTCGCGATGGCATTCACTTCAGCATGGGGTAGCCCGGCTCTGTAGTGCCAACCTTCGCCAATAATTCGGTCGTTGTGAACAATTACACTGCCCACCAACGGATTTGGATAGGTAGTTCCCAGCCCGTTTTTGGCCAGTTGGATGCAGCGCAACATATATTTTTCGTGTATCTTCACCGCGTAAAAATACAAGGATTTAATTAGAATGGACACACCAATAATCCGACTTATTGAAAAGAAGGACAATCCACAAATAGCCAAGGTAATACGTACTGTTTTAGAAGATTTCAACGTACCAAAAGTAGGTACCGCCTATGCCGATAAATCATTGGATTGTATGTTTGAAACCTACCAAAAACCGAAGGTCGCTTATTTTGTGGTGGAAGAAAACAACAAAATAATCGGGGGCGCCGGGGTGGCGAAATTAGACAATTACGAAGGCAACGTCTGCGAGCTTCAAAAAATGTACTTCCTGCCTGAAGCCCGCGGAAGGGGCATTGGCGCACAAATGATGGAATTCTGCTTGGCAAAGGCGCGCGAGTTCGGTTTTGAAAAAATATATCTCGAAACCATGGAATATATGACCCACGCCCAAAAACTGTATAAACAGGCCGGTTTCGAATATATTGAAAGCGCAATGGGCGACACGGGCCACTATTCCTGCCCGGTGCATATGCTTAAAACATTGTAAAACCCATCCCGATAGCAATCAGGAACCAAATCCCAAACAATAGTATCCATAGAATCCAAAGTATCCATAGAACCCAAAGCATCCCTAGAATCCACAGCATCCCTAGAATCCACAGCATCCAAAGTATCCATAGAATCCATAGTATCCAGAGAATCCACAGCATCCAAAGCATCAATAGAATCTTGTGAAAATATCAGATCTTAAATCCAATTTCAAAAAATCGCTTTCAGAATTATATCCTTCGGAAGAAATACAATCGTTTTTCAACATCCTTTCCGAAAAATACCTAAACCTCTCCCGAATAGAAATCGCTTTAAATCGCGATAGGCGCCTTACCGAAACAGAGGCTGAAAAATTCCAGAAAGCAATCCTTCGCCTACAAAACCACGAACCCATTCAATACATAATCGGGGAAACAGAATTTTACGGCCTTCCTTTTAAAGTAAACACACACACCCTAATCCCCCGCCCAGAAACAGAGGAATTGGTGGAGTGGATATTGAGTGGATTTCCCCCTTCGGGGGCCAGGGGGATTTTAGACATCGGCACCGGCAGCGGCTGCATCGCCATTTCCCTCGCCAAAAACCTTCCCAATGCAAAAATTTCCGCTTTGGATATTTCCGAAGAAGCTTTGAAAATCGCTGAAGCGAATGCAAAATTAAACAAGGTTGAAGTTGATTTTTTTCAAACCGATATTTTGGCCGCGGAAACCCTTCCGATGAAATACGATGTGATAGTTTCAAACCCGCCCTACGTCCGCGAACTTGAAAAAAAACAGATGCAGCAAAACGTACTAAAGTACGAGCCCCATTCAGCTTTATACGTGAAAGATGAAGACCCTTTGCTGTTTTATCGAGCCATTTCCCGCTTGGCAAAAAACCATTTAAACCCCGCCGGAAAACTCTTTTTCGAGATTAATGAGTATCTTGCTTATGAAATGACCGAACTTTTAAAAGCCGCGGGATTTAAAAATATTGAAATAAAAAAAGACATCTACGGTAAAGACCGAATGTTGAAATGTAAAATCTAAAAACGCTGTGCCCCCTGTGCCAATGTGGTAAAACGGCCCACCGCAGAGGCACAAAGAACACAGAGCAAAAAATATGAACAATCTCGACAAAATATGCGTTTTCTGCGGAAGTAGCGACGGCAACGACCTCGCCATTACCGATGCTGCAGTAAAGCTGGGCGAAATTTTCGCAGAACGAAACATTACCTTGGTCTATGGCGCCGCCAAAATAGGCGTGATGGGCACCATTGCCAAAAGCGTGCTCGATAACAGCGGAAAGGTAATCGGCATCATCCCCAATTTTTTAAAGAAAAAGGAAGTTGTCCACCTTGGCCTCACAGAACTTATCACCACCCAAAACATGCACGAGCGGAAACTGAAAATGCACGAACAGAGCGATGGCTTCATCGCCCTACCCGGCGGCATGGGGACTTTAGAGGAACTTTTTGAGATAATAACCTGGCTGCAACTGGGCCTGCACCAAAAACCGATTGGTTTGCTGAACATAAACGGTTTTTACAACGATTTAATAAAAATGCTCGAAACCATGGTACGCAAAGGTTTCCTTTCCATGGACAATTACAATCTACTTTTGGTTGCTTCCAATCCAGACCAACTTCTAAAAAAGATGGAGGAATTTAAGACGCCACAGTTGCCCAAGTGGCTAAATTCCGACAGGGCATAGTACTTTGTTAACAATTAGGCTATCCTTTTTAACAATTTCCAAATAGTAAATTCATTTTCTTAAATTTAAGTTGTCTAACCTCTTAAATAATTGATTATGAGTTCCTCAAAAAAGTATTTTGCTGAAGCACTCGGTACATTCGCCTTAGTATTATTTGGCTGTGGTGCCGCCACAATTGCAAGTGTAACCCAATCTGGTCCAGTTGGTATTGGTGTTTTAGGAATTGCCCTAGCCTTTGGATTTGCTGTTTTGGTAATGGTCTATACTATAGGACCAATTTCAGGATGCCATATTAATCCTGCCATTTCAATAGCTATGCTCGCTGCCGGAAAACTTTCCGCCAAAGATACGGTGGGTTATGTAATTGCCCAATGTATTGGTGCTGTTGCTGCCGCAGGACTTTTATACCTGCTCGCCACAGGAAGCGCTGGATTTGTAATGCCCGAATGGGGCTTAGGTTCTAATGGATGGGGCGCTGGTTATGGAGGCGAATACAATATGACTTCTGCGCTTATCGCTGAGTTTGTCTTTACCTTCCTTTTTTTAATGGTCATTTTCGGTACAACTTCAGAAAGACACAATGCGCCAATGATGGCAGGGCTTGCAATAGGTATTTCTTTGGCGTTGATACATATGGTTGTTATTCCAATTACGGGAACCTCCGTAAACCCTGCCCGTAGTTTGGGCCCTGCGCTTTTTTCAGGCGGTATGGCTTTACAACAATTATGGTTATTTATTGTAGCCCCAATTGCTGGCGGACTTTGTGCCGCTCTGGTTCGTAAAATTTTTATTGATGATTAATTGCTAATAATTTGTTGAAAATTTCAGTAACAAACCTCATAGTTTTTAAAAAGCTGTGAGGTTTAAAATTTTATATTTGTTTTATGAACATTGACCAGCAAATCACAACCCTCCGCAACGAGCTCCGCGAGCATAACTATAACTATTACGTCCTCGACAATCCCACCATTTCCGACTTTGAGTTTGACCAAAAACTAAAGCAACTTCAAGAGCTGGAAAAGGCACATCCCGAGTTTTACGATGCCAATTCGCCCACGCTTCGGGTTGGGGGCGAAATCACCAAGAATTTTGAGACCGTGCCGCATACCTATAGAATGTATTCCTTGGACAATTCCTATTCAAAGGAAGATTTGGAGGATTGGGAAAAGCGAATCGAAAAAACCGTTGATGGCAAAGTAGAATTCACCTGTGAGCTTAAATACGACGGCGCTTCAATAAGTTTAACTTATGAAAACGGCAAGCTGAAAAAAGCCGTTACCCGCGGCGACGGTTTTCAGGGCGATGACGTAACCGCAAACGTAAAGACCATCCGTTCCGTCCCGTTGCAATTGAAAGGCGATTACCCGCCGTTATTTGATATTCGCGGCGAAATAGTTTTGCCTTTTGAAGGTTTCACAAAGATGAATGCCGAAAGGGTAGAGGCAGGCGAAGAGCCATACCGAAACCCCAGAAACACTGCGTCCGGCAGCCTAAAATTGCAGGACAGCGCCGAAGTTGCCAAACGGCCGTTGGACTGCTTGCTCTACAGTATTGTAGGCGAAAAACTTCCCATAAAAACCCAATTTGAAAGCCTTGAAAAAGCAAGGCAATGGGGCTTTAAGGTCCCCGAAGCTGCCAAACTCGCCAAAAACCTAAATGAGGTTTTGGAGTTCGTAAATTATTGGGACGTGCACCGCCACGAACTTCCCTACGAAACCGATGGGGTAGTAGTAAAGGTGAACAACCTGCAACAGCAGGAAGAGCTCGGTTATACCGCCAAATCACCACGCTGGGCGATGGCCTATAAATTTAAAGCAGAGCAGGTTTCCACCGTTTTAAACCAAATAACCTATCAAGTGGGCAGAACGGGCGCCATCACGCCCGTAGCAAATCTGGAGCCTGTGGAATTGGCCGGCACCATCGTAAAACGCGCTTCCCTGCACAATGCGGACCAGATTGCCAAGCTCGACATTCGCGAGGGCGATACGGTGTTTGTGGAAAAGGGCGGCGAAATAATTCCGAAGATAATCGGGGTAGATTTTACACAGCGCGACCCAAATTCGTCGCCAACAAATTACATAACCGAATGCCCCGAATGTGGAACAACCTTGGTCCGCACCGAAGGCGAAGCGCAACATTATTGCCCCAATACCGAAGGTTGCCCGCCACAGATTATTGGGCGCATCCAGCATTTCATTTCCCGAAAGGCGATGGATATTGAAGGTTTGGGCGGTGAAACCGTCGCGCTTTTGGTAAACAACGGTTTGATAAATAATTACGCCGATTTGTACCTTTTAAAAGAAGAACAGATTATTCCTTTGGAACGAATGGCACAAAAAAGTGCTGAAAATATGATAAAAGGGATTGAGGCTTCCAAAGCGATTCCTTTTGAAAGGGTGCTTTTCGCGCTGGGAATCCGTTATGTGGGTGAAACCGTTGCCAAAAAACTGGCAAAGCACTACAAAACCATTGATGCCTTAAGAAATGCTTCCGAAGAAGAACTCACCACCGTTGACGAAATTGGCGAGCGCATCGCCCAAAGTGTGGTTTCCTTTTTCGCTTCCGAAGAAAATAACGCCATTATTGAACGGCTGAAAAGTTATGGCGTGCAGTTGGAGATTTCCGCTGAAAAACTTGCCAATCAAACCGATACGTTAAAGGGGCAGACCTTCGTAGTTTCGGGTGTTTTCACAAAAGTCTCCCGCGACGAACTCAAAAAGCTGATAGAGGACAACGGCGGCAAGGTTTCCAGCTCCATTTCATCCAAAACCAATTATGTGGTGGCAGGCGACAATATGGGGCCGAGCAAAAAGACCAAGGCCGAAAGTTTGGACGTCGCCATCATTTCCGAAGACGATTTTTTGCAAATGATTTCCTAATTGAAAGTAGGAAAGCGCTGAAAATAGCTATTTTTGCCACACGAGAATTTGGCATTCCATGTTGAAAAAAGTAAAGCGACATTCCTTAAAAAAACACATTGAAAAAAACCTGACTGAGCGGGATTTTTCAAAGCGCAATGAGCCTTTAACATATTTGGGCTTTGTGGTGGATGAAGCTTTTTTTGACGATTTTGAAATCCTTTACGAGTTCGGAAAGGAGCTCGGCTTGCAACGAAAAGATGTAAAAGTCTTCACTTTTGTGGAAACGCGGCGAAAGATACCCTCGCTTCGGCAAAACCAGATAACCAATAAGGAATTTACGTGGCGCGGCGAAATCCACAATCAGAATGCACAGGAGTTTTTGGATTTTCCGTTTGATGTGCTAATAGGTTATTACAAGGGGACACATGAGTTTTTAGGGGCAATGGTGGCGCAGAGCAGGGCAAAATTCAAAATAGGATTCAATAATTCTGATGCCCGGCTTTTTGATTTGCTTTTAAATGTTGACCTGCAAAACAAGGAAGCTTTTAAAAGTGAAGTGAAAAAATATTTAAAAATTTTTAAAAAAATTTAATGGAAGCTAAAAGAAGGAAGCAAAAGGTGGAATGAATCAAATTTTAGAATCCATAGAAACAAAAGTATCAACAGCATCAAAATATAGAATATGAAAGAATTAGTTGGAACAGGCGTAGCATTGATAACCCCGTTTAAAAGTGACTTTTCCGTAGATGTGGAAGGACTTAAAAATGTGGTGAATTTCAACATTGAAAATGGAATAGATTATTTGGTAGTTTTAGGAACTACTGCCGAAAGCGCAACGCTTTCCAAAGAAGAAAAACAGCTGGTAATTGACACCGTGGTTTCAGCAAACAATCACCGCTTGCCTTTGGTTTTGGGCATTGGCGGCAACAATACGCAGGAGGTAATTTCAGAAATGAAAACCCGCGACCTTTCTGCCTTTACCGCTATTCTTTCGGTTTCACCTTTTTACAATAAACCTACGCAGGAAGGTATTTATCAGCATTTTGCCGCAATTGCAAAGGCTGCTCCGCTGCCGATAATTCTTTACAATGTTCCGGGGAGGACGGCTTCAAATATGCTTCCGGAAACCGTAATTCGATTGGCGAATGATTTTGAAAAAATCGTGGCCATAAAAGAAGCTGCGGGCGATATTGTGCAGGCAATGAAATTGATTTCCGGTTGTCCAAAAGATTTCCTTGTTATTTCTGGTGATGATATGATTACCTTGCCAATGGTACTTGCCGGTGGGGCAGGAGTGATTTCGGTTATCGGCGAAGGATTTCCGAAAGAATTCTCAAAAATGGTAAAACTGGGTCTCGACAAAAAAGCTGACGAAGCTTATGAAATACATTACAAAATTGCCCCGGTAATCGATTATATTTTTGCGGAAGGAAATCCAGCCGGAATAAAGGCAGTTTTTAAATCATTGGGAATTTGCGGTGATACCGTAAGGCTTCCTTTGGTGGGAGTTAGCGATGGTTTGAGATCCAAAATAGAAGATTTCATCAAAAAATTCTAAAAGCTCCCTTTTTGCATTTGAAGTTAAATATTTCAAAAGGCTTGCAAATAATAGCCTTCAGCGCAATATTTTAGCCGAAGAATAAGTTTTGTCCAATCACGTTTAATTCCCTATTTTTGCACGATGTTTTTTAAGCCCATGCGTTTACCACTTTTTATTTTAGTTTGTTTCACTATTCTGCTTTCGTCCTGTAGCCAATATCAGCAGGTGCTTAGAAAGGATGATATGGGAAAAAAATACGCCTTTGCCGATTCCCTTTATAGAATCGGGAAATACAAAAAGGGCCTCAAATTAATGGAGCAGTTGGTGCCCGCATACAGAGGGAAGCCACAAGGCGAAAAGCTAATGTTCATATACGCCAACACCTATTACAATCTTGAAGATTATTATTTGGCTGGGTATCAATTTGAAAGGTTTACCCAAGCCTACCCCCAAAGTGATAGCGTTGAGGTAGCCGCCTTCAAGTCGGCAAAAAGTTTTTACCAACTTTCCCCCAGATATTCCCTGGATCAAAAGGATACGGATAAGGGGCTGGAAAAATTACAGGAATTCATAAACCAATACCCAAATTCTGATAAGCGCGCCGAGGCCAATACCTTGGTAGCTGAATTGAGAAATAAGTTGGAAAAAAAGCAATTCGAAGTCGCAAAACAATATTTACGTGTTGAGGATTACAAAGCTGCGATTGGCGCCTTCGATAATTTTATAACCGACAATCCCGGTTCTATTTATAGAAAAGATGCGTTTTACGGCAGATTTCTCGCGGCCTATAAATTGGCTATAAACAGTATTCCGGTATTGGTACAGGAACGGCTTCGCACCGCAAAGGTTTATTACAATAATTTCATTAAATATTATAAAGATACCGATTTGGCTCCCGAAGCAATGGAGATTAATCAGGACATAGAGAACAGGCTAGAGCCTGTGGAAACAGAACCCACTACTTAATTTATTTTTTACTATGGATATTAAAAATTCAGATGCGCCAATCAATACGGTTACTTTCGATAAGAATTTGATCGATGCGCCTACCAACAACATTTACGAGGCTATTTCCATTATTGCGAAACGTGCCGCACAAATAAATGGCGATATCAAAAAGGAACTTTTGGAAAAACTTGACGAATTTGCCACTTACAACGATAGTTTGGAAGAAATTTTCGAAAACAAGGAGCAAATAGAGGTTTCAAAATTTTATGAAAGACTTCCAAAACCACACGCCTTGGCAGTACAGGAGTGGTTGGAGAACAAAATCTATTGGCGAAATACTGCTGATGAAGTAGTAGAAGAGTAAGTCCCCTCTCCCATAGCGGGAACATAGTGCGTAAGAACTGCTTCCTGATTTCTGGCTACTGCGTACCGATTACTGAACACTGAACACTTAATTATGGCTGTTTTGAACGGGAAAAATATCTTGCTTGGCGTTACCGGCGGGATTGCCGCGTACAAAGCGGCTTTTTTAGTTCGGCTTTTAGTAAAAAAAGGAGCTGAGGTAAAAGTGGTAATGACAGATTCGGCTAAAGAGTTTGTAACGCCACTCACCCTCGCAACACTTTCAAAAAACGAGGTATTTTCTTCCTTTACTAATGAAAAGGAAGAAGGCAGCTTTAAGGAGCCCAACTGGAACAACCACGTAGAATTGGCCCTGTGGGCCGATTTGTTTTTGATAGCTCCCGCCACGGCAAACACGCTCTCTAAAATGGCACACGGCGCTTGCGACAATCTTTTGCTCGCGTGCTATCTTTCGGCCAAATGTCCCGTGTACTACGCCCCCGCAATGGATTTGGACATGTACCAACATCCCACCACCGCGGAAACTTTTAAAAAATTGGATAGCTTTGGAAATATTCAGATTCCCGCAGCCTTTGGCGAACTTGCCAGCGGTTTGGTAGGCCAGGGCAGGATGGCGGAGCCCGAGGGAATCGTTTCCTTTTTGGAAAATGATTTGCTGCAGAAACTTCCCCTTCGTGGCAAAAAGTTTTTGATTACAGCCGGGCCAACTTATGAAGCCATTGACCCCGTTCGTTTCATCGGCAACCATTCCAGTGGAAAGATGGGTTACGCCATTGCCGAAACCGCTGCCGAACTTGGCGCTGAGGTTGTTTTGATTTCAGGCCCTTCGGCATTAAAACTTGAAAACGATTTCGTAAAAATAATCCGCGTTACTTCTGCGGAAGAAATGTACAATGCCGCGCACGAATATTTCGGTAAAAGTGATGTGGCCATTTTAAGTGCTGCCGTTGCGGATTATCGCCCTTCGGATGTTGCTTCGGAAAAAATAAAAAAGAAAACCGATGCTTTGACACTTCAGCTTACAAAAACGAAAGATATATTGGCTTCGCTGGGCGAAATAAAGAAAGATCAATTCTTGGTGGGTTTTGCATTGGAAACCGAAAATGAGGAAGAAAACGCAAAATTGAAACTGAAAAAAAAGAATTTAGATTTAATTGTGTTAAATTCGCTTCGCGACAAGGGCGCGGGCTTTCAGGGCGACACCAATAAAATTACTTTGATAGCCAAAGACAATAAAACGCTTCCTTTCCCTGTTAAACCTAAAAAAGAAGTAGCAAAAGATATTTTAGAATATATTATAGAACAGACAAATGCGTAAAATTTTACTTTTCTTAGTATGTGCCATTGTTGTATCTTCGGCCCAGGCCCAGGAACTTAATTGCACCGTTTCCATTGATGCCGAACAAACCGGCCAACCCAATCTGCAGATTTTTAGGACGCTTGAAACCCAATTGCGGGAGTTTGTAAACAATACAAAATGGACCGATAAGGAATATAAAAACCAAGAGCGCATTGATTGTAATATGACCTTGGTAGTGAGTGAATATGATGGCGACTCCTTTACGGCAACGCTTCAACTTCAATCCTCGCGTCCCGTGTTTGGGTCAACTTATGATAGTCCGGTCTATAATTATTTTGACAGGCAAGTACAGTTCAATTATAAGGAATACGAACCTTTGAACTTCAATATTAACACTTTTGGCTCAAACCTGGTTTCCGTTGTGGCATTTCACGTCTACACGGTAATAGGTTTGGATGCGGACACGTTCTCGCCAAACGGGGGCGCGCCTTATTTTGAAATCGCGAAACAGATTACTAACACGGCTGCCTCCAGCAATTTCCAAGGTTGGAAGGCTACCGATGGCAACCAGTCCCGATACCGATACAACGATGCCTTGCTGTCTTCGGTATATAAGGAATTTCACGATGTGATGTACCGATACCACCGCAAAGGACTTGATATTATGGCCGCGGACCAAAAAGCTGCCAAGCAGGAAATTGCGAGCGCCATCAATGCTTTGAAAGGCATTAACGACCGTCGTCCAAATTCTTTTTTGGTACGCACTTTTTTTGATGCGAAAAGTGACGAAATACAAGCCATTTTCAGCGGTGGTCCACAGGTTGACATTACACAACTGGTTGAGAATCTTAACCGATTGGCGCCCACAAAGCGAAGCAACTGGACCGAAATCAAGTTTTGATTTTTCTTTCCGCAAGTTTAGACCAGTTAATTACTTTCTTTTAAATTTATAGGTTCAAATTGCATTGTTCAAAAACTGAATGTTGATTAATAAAAAACCTAACGTCTCACGTCTAAAAATTTAACGTCCAAATTTTGATAACCAGCCTCGCCATAAAAAATTATGCGCTTATTGAAGACATACGCGTGGAGTTTAATGAAGGATTGACGATTATTACGGGTGAAACGGGAGCGGGAAAATCTATCATTTTAGGGGCTTTGGCACTCGTTCTGGGAAAGCGCGCCGACCTGGGCAGCGTGAAGGACCCTTCCAAAAAATGTGTGATTGAAGGACATTTTCAAATAAAAAATTATCAACTGGAAATCATTTTTGAGGAAAACGACCTTGATTATGAGCCTCACACAATCATTCGCCGCGAAATATTGCCCGGCGGAAAATCCCGCGCCTTTGTAAACGATACGCCCGTCGCCCTGAACCAATTGCAGACCTTAGCGCCTTATTTGGTGGACGTTCACAGCCAGCATGAAACTTTGGAGATTGTTTCTGAAACTTTCCAAATGGAAGTGGTGGACGCTCTGGCGGGAAATGCGGAAATTTTAAAATCCTACAAGGCTCAATTTCAAGATTATAAAAAGGTTTCCGAAGCGCTCTCAGCATTAAAACTTCAAAAGGAAAATGCTTCCAAAGAGCTGGACTACAATAGCTTTCTTTACGATGAACTGCAGCAGGCAAATCTAAAAAAACACAACCAAAAGGAACTTGAGGAGGATTTTGAGACCCTCAACAACGCCGAGGATATTAAGGAAGCACTTGTAAACGCCAACCTACTTTTGGATGAAGAGCAAATAGGCACGCTGCAAACGGCAAAGGAAACCCGGATTGTTTTGGGAAGAATTAAAGAATATTCAAAGAAGTTTGAGGATTTCTGGGAACGCCTGAACAGCGCCATTATTGAAATGGAAGACATTGCTTCAGAAATAGGGAGTGCCGCAGAACATATTGAAGCCGACCCCGAAAGGTTGTTCCAGATTAACGAAAAACTGCAAATGCTTTACAAATTGCAACAAAAACACGGGGTTGACTCCGTGGATGAACTGATTGCGATAGAGGAAGAACTTGGGGAAAAAGTAAATACCACCCTCGGGCTGGACGAGCAGATAGGTAAATTGGAGCACCAAAAAGCACAGTTGAAGGACACCGCTTTGAAAACGGCCGGAGAACTTCATTTAAGAAGAAAGGAAGCAATTCCATTGCTTAAGAAAAAATTAGAGGAAACGCTTTTTCCGTTGGGTCTTCCCAATGCGAGATTTCAGTTTGAACTTACGCCTTCCGAAGATTTCAAAAACAACGGAACCGATAGCCTACAGTTATTATTTACCGCCAATAAAGGCTTGGCATTCGGCCCTCTTAAAAAAGTTGCCTCCGGCGGCGAGATGAGCCGGATTATGCTCGCGGTAAAAGCTGTTTTGGCCGAATACAAAAAATTACCAACCATCGTTTTTGATGAAATAGATACAGGTGTTTCTGGCGAAATAGCCAATAAAATGGCAGCCATAATGCACCAAATGAGTAAGGCTATGCAGCTGCTGAGCATTACGCACCTGCCGCAAATAGCCGCAAAGGGCGACCACCATTTAAAGGTGTATAAAGAAGATGTCAATAATGTTACGACAACACATTTAAAAGCGTTGGGCAAAGAGGAGCGCCTAGTTGAAATAGCCGAAATGCTCGGCGGAAAAAATGTTTCGGAAGCTGCCCTGGCCAATGCGAAGGAATTATTGAATTAAAATGTATCTTTACTTTTT
>CERP01004773.1_pt1 | contig 27820 bp, 30 predicted proteins | sample 530801 | NCBI WGS metagenome assembly CERP01 (sample SAMEA2620991, study PRJEB7988) | marine metagenome | biome: marine biome (ENVO:00000447); feature: surface water layer (ENVO:00002042); material: "saline water (ENVO:00002010), including plankton (ENVO:xxxxxxxx)" | depth 5 m | reverse complement strand
AGTACAAGATCAACGTTGGCCTGAATAAGGATAGATAAATGGCAACATGGCAAGTAGTAAACATGGAACATAACACGGCTGATGGAGGTGTTGTAGTAGTTCATTGGGATGTAACAGAAGTAGACGGAGACTATAGTGCTAGGCGTTATGGCTCCGTAGGCTTGGAGTATGATGCTTCTGATGCTGGTTTTATACCGTATGCAGACCTAACGGAAGCAACAGTTATTCCGTGGGTTAAAGACAGCATGGGTTCTGATGAGGTAACTGCAATAGAAACTAAGCTAACTGATGACATTGCTGCTCAGAAAGCACCAGCACAAGAATCAGGCGTTCCTTGGTAACATGCCTTTAACTAAGCTTCAATTTAAACCCGGAGTTAATCGAGAGACCACCTCTTATAGTAATGAGGGGGGTTGGTTTGATTGCGATAAAGTTCGGTTTAGGTTTGGCTTTCCAGAAAAAATAGGTGGCTGGGAAAAAATATCTGGTTCTTTTTTCTTAGGCTCTTGTCGTGCATTACACCCTTGGGTTGCCTTGGATGGCAGTAAGTACATAGGTGTGGGCACTAATCTTAAATATTACATAAATGAGGGTGGGGGGTATAACGATATTACTCCAGTAAGAACCACGACCTCTGCGGGAGATGTAACTTTTTCGGCCAAGGCTAATACACTAGCCTCTAACGTTGCGGCGGATGATTTAAGCATAACTTTAACCAGCGCTTCTGGTTTCCCCGAAAGCGGAAGAATAAAGATAAACAGTGAAATCATCACGTATGCTTCTATTTCAACAAATACATTAACCGGTTGTCTTCGTGCACAAAACAACACAACCGCTGCGGCACATAGTTCTGGGGCAGCGGTAACTTGCGCCACGCTAACTATTACGGATACAAATCACGGCGCTTTAGAAAACGATTTTGTTACTTTTTCGGGGGCGGCTAGTTTAGGAGGACAAATAACTGCGGCTGTTTTAAACCAAGAGTATGAAATCGTTTCAGTTCTTAGTTTAAACAGTTACCTAGTTGAAGCTCGAACCGTTTCTACTATAAACAGTATTACTACGACATCGGGTCTAAACCCTACTTACGTTTTTGCTGACTCTAGTGATACGGGTAACGGGGGATCTAGCACAGTTGGCGCTTATCAAATAAACACGGGGCTAGATACTTCGGTATCTGGTACGGGTTGGGGAGCAGGAACATGGGCCCGTGGAACGTGGGGTTCGGCAGCTTCAACGGTTGCCGCGGGACAACAGCTTCGAGTTTGGTCGCACGATAATTTTGGTGAAGATTTACTGATTAACGTTAGGGATAACGGCCTTTATTATTGGGATCAAACGTCAGGGTTATCCAGTAGAGCGGTAGCTTTAAATAGTTTATCTGGGGCAAATACTACGCCTACTATAGCCAAACAAGTTTTAGTTTCGGACCGGGACCGTCATATTATTGCTTTTGGTTGTGATCCAGAAAACAATCCGGGGGTTCAAGATCCTCTTCTCATACGGTTTTCTTCTCAAGAAAGTCTTACCGATTGGGCGTCAACCCCAACTAATACCGCGGGAGATTTAAGAATAGGCTCAGGATCTGAGATTATTACCGCAGTAGAGACGAGACAGCAGGTGCTGGTCTTTACGGATATTTCTTTGCATGCGATGCAGTTTTTAGGTCCACCCTTTACTTTTGGTATTAATACTCTATCCGAGAATATAACTATTGCGGGGCCTTTGGCGGTTACGGCGGTAGAGGATAACGTTTTCTGGATGGGTCAGGAAGAGTTTTATGTCTACAGTGGTACGGTTCAAAGGATTCCCTGTACTGTTCGTGATTACGTATTTAGTGATTTAAACGAGGGTCAATTTGCAAAAGTAACCGCTTCGATTAATGCGGCTTACTCTGAGGTCTGGTGGTTTTATCCTTCAGGTTCTAGTGAGGAATGTGACCGATATGTGGTGTTTAATTACCAACAAAACATATGGTATTACGGAGAGTTAAATCGAACCGCTTGGATGGATCGAGGGGTTGAGTCTAATCCGATAGCGGCAAGTACGGACCATGCGTTGTATTATCAAGAGTTTGGTTTAGATGACGGTAGTGTAACGCCTTCTGCGGCTATTTCTTCTTACATTGAAAGCAGTCAGGTAGACATTGCAGACGGAGATAACTTTATGTTCATCCGACGGTTAATACCGGACATGACTTTTAGGGACAGCACTAACTCAACGCCTACCGCTACGATGACTTTGGAGGTTCGTAATTTTCCGGGAGCGGCATACAACACAGTAACTAATAGTACGGTGACTAAAACAGCTTCTGTTCCGGTCGAGCAGTTTACTAACGATGTCCACGTAAGGCTTAGGGGCCGCTCTATGGCGTTTAAAATCGCCAGCGAGGACACGGGTATTGCTTGGAGATTAGGGTCTCCACGGGTAGAGGTTAAACCGGATGGGCGTAGATAATGTCCAGAAATCTGGTATTACCGTTTTTTCCGATACCTCCTAGCGAATATGACCGTCAGTATCTATCTGAAGTAGTTCGTTCTTTTTCGGTTTACTTGGAACAAATGCAAAACCCCGGTGAGGGCAGAAACACGGCACTTGTGCTTACTAACTTACAAACAGATGACAGCGGATTGGAAAATGGGGCTTTGTTTCAACAGGCAGGATTTGTTAAAATAACCTTAGTTAATACACCTCATGCCCGTGGTCAGCAAGCAACTAGCTCTGTAGGGAGCGTAACGGTGACAACGACATGAGTAATGACACAGTTTTTACGATGGACAATGGCTCTAAGTGGAAGCCTTCCACCTCCACAGAGCTTATTCATTGCGCTAATTGCGGCAATGCGGTGGACACCCCAGCAGAATTACTATCTTATCCTTCTGGAAATTGCCCAGATTGCGGTAATTCATGGACGGGAGGGGAAAGTAAAAGTACAATAATTCAAGTAACTATGCCTCAAAGCATATCAGGTGGAGCAGGATAATGGCTGAAATGACCGCAGAAATGGATCAAATGCAAGTCCCTGACGGGGGTGTAGCTAGTTTCATGATGTCCGACGAGGACATTGCTAGTTTAGAACGGGAAGAAGATCAACAGTTAGCTGAAGAAGTTTACGGCGGCGAGGGCATCAGTCAGTTTACTGATATGGCGGCTCAGATGGCCGGTTTAGGTCGTTTTGGCGATGACGTTATTGTTCACGCTCAGACGGGTGAATTGGTTATTCCTAAGAAGATTCTAGACGACAACCCAGAAATAAAAGAAGCCGTGTTTCAACAACTTATGGCTCAAGGGATTGAAGACCCTGAGCAGTATGTTGTGGGTTCTGGTTCGGCTTCCATTAACCCAGAGACGGGCTTGGCGGAATACGGTTTTTTTAAGCGTGTTAGAAGAGTTTTTTCTAAAGTTGCTAAAGGCGTAAAGAACGTAGCCAGCAAGGTTGTTAAAGTAGCCAAGAAGGTTGCTCCGATTGTATTGCCGATTGCCTTGGCGATGACTCCTTTAGGTCCTATTTATGGAGCGGCTCTTGGCTCTGGTATTGGAACGTTAATTCAAGGAGGTAGTTTTAAGGATGCGCTTAAATCAGCCGCTATTTCGGGATTAAGTGGTGCCGCTTTCCAAGGCTTTACAGGAACGGGAACGTTTTCTGAAAACATAGGCGCGGCCTTAGAAGCTCCAGGAGCTCGATTTAGTCAAACTATAGCGGGAGCTACTGGTCCAGATAAGTTTTTTAGGCCATATGTTTCCGGCTCTCTTTCGCCAGCGGGTCAAACGCAAACGGGTTCTTCTACAAGTCCTTCTACTAGCACTTCGGGCGCTTCGGAATATTCTTTAGCGGGACAAGCCAACCAACAACCTGTTACAGCAGAAGGAGTTTTTGAGCAAGACATTTCTAGAGCGGCTCCCTCTAGTCCGGGTACTTCAGATCTTAGGGGACCACAGGGAATGAGCTTTGGAGAAACCGCTCCTAACGCTGTCCAAAAACCAACCTCTTTTATGGATACGGCTAAAGGTTATTATCAAAAAGGTAAAGACTTTTTATTCCCATCTGGGCCAAGTCCCGATCAATATGGAGGTGCTTATAGTGACGCTTATAATAGCACTTTAGCCACCACTGGAAACGAGGCGGCGGCTAAAGCAGCAGGCGACAAAGCCATGGACGCTTTGACTCCTAATATTCTTCAAAAATATGGTCCTCTAGCCGCAACAGGCGTAGGGGCGATGTATTTAAGTGGAGGATTCGACACGCCTGAAGACGAGCCCGTAGACGTTTTAGACCGAGACTCCGAGGGTAATTTAATTACGGGATCAACATTGCTTGCCGCCAATCCAGATAAGTACATGATACCCGGATTAAATCCGGCACCTATAACTTATGGTTCCCCAAAAACACCGTATCAAAGTTACCTTGATCAATATAAGCCAAACAACGCTCCAATAATAGAAAAATCTACTACCTTGGTTCCCGGAAGAAATACTAATTTGATGAATAATCAGTTGGGGGACTACCAAAGATTTCCTTCTGCCAGCCCTAACGTAGGCAACCCTTTTTTTCGTACAGGCACGGTAGAAGTACTTAGGGAAAAAGGCGGAGAAATATTTCCCCGAAGAACGGGTGGAATCATGCCGGATGAGGGCATACCGGGCAAAGACAGTGTCAGAGCTATGTTAATGCCGGGCGAGTTTGTCATGACTACCGATGCGGTCAAAGGCATGGGCAACGGAAACTTACAACAAGGAATACAAGATATGTATGGCGTAATGGCTAATCTTGAGAGAAAAGGACGGATGGCGTAATGGCTGAAGTTACTGAACAGATAGTCCGCGAAGCACCGGAAATTGAGGCGATTAAGCTAGGGCTTTTAGAGTCCGCAAAAACTTTATCGGGGACCCCCGTAAACATACCCGCACAACAAATTGCGGGTTTTTCTCCGTTGCAACAACAAGCGTTTGGCGCGGCAGAACAAGGTGTGGGGGCTTTTCAACCGTATTTAACTGAAGCCGGTTTTACTTTAGGTGATTCTCAAACCGCTTTAGGTGGTGTTATGTCGGGCGCGTCTCCTTACCAAGACGAAGCGGCTTTTGGATTGAGACAAGCCGCTGCGGGTATCTCGCCTGAAGTAACCGCCGCTCAATTAGGCATCGAAGGTGCTTTGCAAGGTGCCACACAAGCGACAGGACGATTTGATCCGGCAGACATTGCTCAGTACCAAAGTCCTTATGAGGAGTTAGCGGTACAACAAGCTTTGGCCGATATTGCTAGGCAAGGACAGATTCAACAACAACAGGTAGGCGCACAGGCCGCGAACGTAGGTGCGTTTGGCGGGTCTCGTCAAGCCATAGCCGAGCAAGAACTTAATCGTAACATCTTGGACCAGCAAGCACGGACCGCGGCCCAGATGAGAAATCTTGGATTTAATACTGCGGGGCAAATGGGGCAACAAGCTTTTGAGCAACAACAAGCTAGAGCTTTGCAAGCGGCTCAGTTAGGGCTTACTGGATCACGGGAGGCGGGTCAAATAGGCTTGTCCGGTCAACAACTACAGAGTCAATTATCGCAAGGTCTGGGTACGTTAGGTGTTGATTACGGTGGATTAGGGTTACAACAAGGCGAGTCTTTGGGCACACTTGGTTTGAGACAGGCTTCTCTTGGTCAACAACAACAGGCTCTTGGTCAAGGCGAGGCAGGCTTCTTATTTGATCTTGGTCAGAAACAACAAAGTCAGCAACAAGCCGAGTTGGAAGCAGAAAGGGCTACACAGTTACAAGCGAATTATGAGCCTTATCAGCGTTTAGGTTTCTTGTCGGATATTTACAAAGGTGCGCCATCTACACAGATGTCGCTTACGGGGTCAACTTCACCTTCTGTATCGACGGGTGAGAAGATTCTTGGATTGGGTATTGCAGGGCTTTCGGCAGCCGCCGGAGCAAGTAAAGCGGGGTTATTTTAATGATGAATCGAAATTTAATGAATAGACAAATGTTTAGAGATGGCGGTGCGGCTTTCCCTGATCTTAGCGGAGACGGCAAGGTAACACAGAAAGACATTTTAATAGGACGTGGTGTTGTGCCGATGGAAAAAGGCGGTATGGCCCCCATGCTTTCTACAAGCGACATACAACTTTTTTTACAAAATTTCCCGGGTTATTTAGAGAAAAACGGTAGTTTGTATGATCAAAACGGCAACGTAAAACTTGAAGTTAAGCAAACGATTATGGATTTAAAATCTGCAGAGCCTCCGGTAAATGTGCCTACCCCTTCAAGACAGCCACAAATTTCCCCTGAACAGCTTCAAATTTTCTTAGAAAATAATCCGGGTTATTTAGAAGAAGAAGGTAGTGTGTACGGAGAGGGCGGAAATTTAAAACCTGGAGTTTTACCGCCTCCCGTCGGCATGCAAGAAGGCGGTATGGCCATGCCCCCTCAAGGTATGATGCCTGCGGCACCACCGGCAGCAATGCCCGAGATGGCGCAAGCGCAACAAGCGGGTATGGACCCCGCCGTTTTAGAAGGCATGTTGTCTCAAGCAAGCCAAGGCATTATGGCTTTGGATGAGGCTGAGGACTACGAGCAAGTCATGAATTCAATGAGGGAGACCGACGCTACTGTTGAAGAGCGGCGAATGGAACTCGCAGATATTGTAGGTGAGCAGGATGCTCAACAAACTCCAGAGTCAGTTCTTACTTTAGTACAGCCTGTTATGATGATGGCTAAAACAGATCAAGGCATTGGAGGATTGGCTCAGGGTGAGATGACCGAGCCGGTAACTGGAGATATGGCCGCAGGCATTATGTCTACTGTCAATATGGGCGCTGAGGAGGGTCCTGCTCCTGTAAATTTTAACCAAGGCGGGGTAGTTGGAATGGAAAAGGGTGGAGATCCACTCCTCGCCAGTTATAAGGCTCGTTTACCCTTATATGAACAAATTGCAGGCATTGACCCCGCCGTAACAAAACAAGGACAAGATTTAGACAAGGCCCAGATGCTTTTTGCTTTAGCTCAAGGCGGATTGCAACTAGCGTCTCCTACGGATCGTCGCATGAGTCTTGCCGAAAAATTAGCTTTATCCAGTCAAGGCGTGTTACAAAACATCAGTGGAATAGCGGCGGGTTCAGCGGAACGCAAGGCTCAAGAAGATGCCGCTATGAGACAAGCTCGATTTGGTGCATTGCAGGCAGCGGAACAAGACCTTACCGCGCAAGCTAAAGCGAAACAAGCTTTAGACCTTAAAGCGCTTGAAGGTACACAAGAAATAGCGGCTTTAAATCTTAAAGATCGTTTAGACACTAAAAGACAAACTTCTTTAGCAAATTTAGAACAACAAGGTAGGTTAGGCTTAGAAGAGTTAAAACAAGTCAATAGGGAAAGTTTAGAAGCTATTCAACAACAAAATAATATTGATATTTTAGAATTAGAGCAAGACGGCTCAAAACAAAGCCTTTATTTAGCTAATCAATTAAAACAAAACAATATTAAACTTTCGCATCAGCTAGATTTGAATAAGCTTGGAATTTCACAAGCGTTTGAATTGAGTAAGCTAGATAAAGTATATGAACAAACAACAGCCTTACAAGATTCTAGACTTAAACTTCAAGAAGAAATTGCATCCAATCGTTTAGAATTCGATAAAGTTAAGGAAGAAACGGATCAAGCTCAACTTGCATTAGACAACCTCCGCGCCGACGCGAGCCTTGCTTTAGATTACAAAGCAGAAGATCGGTTAGAACGTGCTCAAACCAAATTAAACGACCTGAATGCTAAAAAACTAGAAATTGAAAAACGTGAAATTAACCTAAAAGAAACGTCCGCTGAACTAGGTATTTTTGGTAATAGTTTGGTAGGAAAAGTAAAAGGAATTCTCGAAGGAGAAGGAGCCGCTAATTTAGCGGAAAGATATGCCAATAACTTAACCGATCCAGACGAAACAGCTCGTGTTGAGGGTTCGATTAATTATTACACTAACCCGCAAACGGTATACGATAAAGAGTTAGGCGCTGATGTAAGAGTAGAAGCAAATAAACTAATTCAAATGTGGGAAGAAGCAATAGAAAAACGTCGTGCAAACCATCCAAATGCTTCGTCACCTACTGTGGGCTCTGAAACACAAACAAGGGAAGTTATCCAAGAATCTTCTACGCAAAAAATCGATGGCCCTAGTGATAAAGAAATTAAGTACGAAAGGTCCGGTGATTTTGATATAACTTATGAAAATTTGTTAAACGAAATTGCCGATCCAGAAATCGATATAACGGGAAGACAAGCTGCTGCGGGTGCTTTTCTTAATAAAGCAGGGGAATTTTTGACAGGTCGATTGTTGTTCAAGGATATCGGAAAAGCTCAAACTTTGTTAAGTGATTTAAATACAGCGGCCTCTTCTGCTATTTTGGTAGCAATGCCCGGTAAAGAAGCAGAGCAATTTAGGCAGGAAATTAAAGGAATGCTTCCTTCTGTCGGCAAATTTACCGTGGGCAGCGAGACCTCTATAAACGAGTTTAAAACGATAGAGGCTTTTTATAACCAGCAACTTGCAGGTTTAATGCGTCGAAGGGATTCAGCTAAACCGGTAGGGGTTGTTGGCGACTTAAATCGAGATATTACTGTTTTAACCAGTTTTAGAGATACTTACAAAGGTGTACGACAACAACTCGAAGCAGAAGAAAATCAAAGAAAGTTTGATGGAAAAAAACCGGGTTTAGGTACTTTTATGAGATCTGGTGCGAACTCTTATGAAGAGGTCAAATAGATATGACAGTAGAAATAGAACCCACACAAAAAAAACAAGAAATTGTTGAAGAATCTCAACCTATACTAGGACTTGACCTAGAAAAATTAGACTATTTTAGAAAAGATTATGATATCGAACAAGTTTCTCGTCAGGGGCTTAGTGATTCTGACGTTGTTGAGCATATTAGACAATTTTTTCCTGAGTTTGATTATGAAAAAGCTACTAGCCTTCAAAAAGGCGTGGACTCTATGGGAACAGAGATTACCCTTCCCGGTTATAGTGATAGAGAAATAGTTCAATTTTTTACTAAATCTACGGATGCCGGGCCGCTTGAGGCTTTTGTAGAACAATCAAAAAGAGGTCTTACAAGAGGTTTGTCTACGGCAGGTTCTATAGGTCTTGGAATAACTGTGGGTAGCCCTTTTGGAATTCCGGGTATGGTTTTTGGGGGGCTTTATGGGGGTTATGCGGGAGATGAAGCTGGAAAAGTATTAGAAAAAGCTTTATTTTCAGAACCTTCCGTTTATGCCCCCAGCGTTCGTCCTTTTGGGGAATCGGGTTATAGTTTTGGATCAGGTCTTGGGTTTTCCGTGGCTCCTTATGCCTATTTAGGTTTAAACCCTGCTGTTGTTCAAAGTGTTCGTAACATATCTTCTCTTTCAGGGCGAACAACCCCTTTAGAGACTATAGCAAAAACCGCTCTTGATCAGCCAAAAAGATCTTTAACTTTAGAAGCTACGGCTTCTGGCGGGTCAGCTTCTGGCGCTTTAATGGCAGAAACACAAGACCCCGGAAACACTGCGCTTAGGACTACTTATGAAGTAGGACTTGGTGTTGTTAGTCCAGTTAGTATAGGGGCTAAGTTTATAGAAACCATTGGAGAAAAAATATTAAGTTTTGGTAGTTCCGGAATGAGGCAAACGCGTCAAGGCCGAGAAATACTTAAATGGTTAAATAAAAACGCTCCTATCGACAAATCCAGCACCCTCTCTGAAGCGCAGCAACGTGAAGCTTTTACTCAAAAAATATATGCATCTCTTTCTACGGAAGATGGTTTAAAAAAAATAGCACGAGAGTTAGGTGTAGATGAAAGTAAGTTGCCGACGCGAACAACCGCCGCTATTGTAGACGATCCTCTTTTATACGGTTTACAGGCTAAATTAGGCTTAGACCCAAACGACGGGGGGCGTATTAGAAAAGCTATTGAGCGGGACTACAACGGAGTACAAAATTTAATTCGTCTTATGTACGGTTCTGGAGATTCAGGATTAATAGCTGAAGCGGCTAAAATGCGTAAGGATTTTTACCAAGGTTTAATTGTTAAACGATTAGACTTGGCTAATATTCAAGCGCTTGATCTTATTAAAAAAATTCCTCCTACTAAAATTGTAAATGGAGAAAAAGTTCTTAATCCTAGAGCAGCTATGGAAGCTTCTGAAAAAATAGAAACTTTAACTCAACAAGCGCTTAGAGATGCTCGTGAATACGAGTCAAAACTCTATGACAAAGTAGATAAAAACGAAACATTATCTGTTGCAAATTTTATAAAACAATTTGAAAACATGCAGCAAGAGCTAAAAGCTAATGAGCTAGATCTTCCTACTAATGTTACTGTGTTTTTTAACAGGGCTAAAGGAAAGCCTTTAGCCGTTTCTGATGATTTAGCGCAACGTCAATCTAGGTTAGATAGAAGAGTAAAAAACGCTGAAGAAAGTATTGCCAAAGTAAATAGTGCCTACCCGCAAAGTGTTGAAGACGCAATGGCAAGGTTTAATAAAGATACTTCTTTAGAGGATCAATTAAATCAAATACAGACAGAACTTAAATTTATAGAAGAAACTCCCGTTAAAATTCTGTCTAATACTCCAACTTATTCAAATGTAAAAGGTGCTGAAAAAAACAGGCAAATAAATGTTTTAAAAAACCAAGCTCAAATAATTGACGCTCGTTTAAATAAACGCGATTTAGACAGGATGGAACCAACTCCTGTTGATCCTGAAGAAATAAGCCTTGGGGACGCAATGTTGATAAGAAGCGTTTTATTAAATCAAGCAAGACAAGAAGCAGGCCCGTCAGGGAATGTGTTAAAAGCACATTTTTTACATGATTTAGCAGAAGGACTTAGAGAAGATTTTGGTATAGCTTCTGGAAGAAACATGGAAGACCTATCTCAGCTAACCGACAATCAACGAGCTCTTGGTGATGCTTTTGCTCTTTCTTCTGCTTTAAATGATGTTTTTACAAGAGCCTTTCCAAACCAAGTATTAGCTAAATCTAAAACTGGGGCAAGAAGAACAATGCCGGAATTATTGTCTAAGTTAGCGTTTAGCGGTGGAGGAGATGCCACTTCTTTAAAGTATGAACAATTAGAGGATGCTGTGATGTTTGCTGCACAGCAAACGGGTAAAAACCCTGAAGATACAGCTTTTGCTCGTATTGGAAGCATGAGAGGGGCTCAAGAAGACTTAATTAGAAGTGAACTAGATAAGCTTGTAGACAAAGATGGGAATGTAACGGAAAACCAACTTTTTAAATTTAACAAGACATATAGAAATGTATTGTTCGACAGAAATGGCGAAAGTCGATTTCCCGAACTTACTGAATCTTTAGCGGATATAGAAACTGCACAACGTACCGTAAATTTAATTAAACAACGTCAAGCTTTTCATGAAAAAGCTATGGCTAATTCTATAATTTTTAATGAGTTAGGACTAGCTAAAACAAACCCGCAAAAATTAATAAAAGGAATCTTAGGAAACCCAGAAAGCCGAAGAAACGAGGACCCCTCTGGCGCATTTACAAAATTAATCAGAGCAGCCAAATCGGCTGATATGAAAAGAGCCTCTGATGGAAAACCGATTGGTGCCGTAGAAGGTTTAAAAGATATGGTGTTTGAAGACGCGTGGGCTTATTCTACGGGTAAACCAGATGCGGCAGGAAACGAAGCTTTTAACTTTAAAGCATTTTCAAAATACCTTACGACACCTTTTAAGGGTAAGAGCTTATCTCCATTAGCTATTATGCAAAAGGAGGGAGTGCTTAATTCAGCGGAGGCCACACGATTGTCTGTCCTTTTAAGTGAAGGAACAAAGGCTCAAGGACAACGTGCTCTTGCAGATATAGCTGAGGATGCTACTGAACCAAGCGGATTGGTCACTAAAGGGTTTGACACATTGGTTCGTTTAATTGGATTACGTGTTGGTAGAAAAGCAACTCAAATAGCTCCCGGCCAAGGTCAAGGTCTTGCCGAACCGATGATGATAGCCAATGAGTTTTCTGCTCTTTTAAACATTCCACGTTTGGCACACCGAGATATATTATTAGAAGCAGTAGAAAATCCAGAAATGTTTAAATTGCTAATGGAAAAAGCAAATCAAGCTGGCCCAAAAGGATTAGCTTTACAAAGAAGGTTTAATACTTTTTTACTTAACTCTGGTTACATAAGTGCTACAGATTACGAAAGAGAACAAAAACGTAGAGAGTTTAACCCTAGAGATTTAAGAAACATGCCTAGTAATATTAACCCGCCGAAGCCTCAAGCTTCTCTCGAAAGATCACCTGTCGCTCCCACCGTCGGTGCAAGCGCCCCTGAACCGCGTCCATTTGTAGTCGCACAACTGCCCGTGGCCCAACAGCCACCGGCACAAACGACCGCGGACAGTTCAGGGGTAGCTAGTTCTCCCCAAATGAGAGCAAGGTACAAAAGAGATTACCCTAATGACATAGTGTCTTCCCTTATTCCAGATGCGCCCGGTCAAGGCATAGAAAGCTTGCTAGGTTAATGGCGATACCTCGTTTTAATTTTGGGTCGGGGTCAAGTGGTTTATACAATCCTAACCAGATACTGGTGCCCACTACATTAACGTCATCGGATAAGACTCAACTATTAGATTACGATAAAAGAATAGCTGATTATAAAGCTCAAGTTGACGCTTATAACAAAGCGGTTGAAGATCATAATAAAAGCGGTAAAGGCACTTTTAGTCAGAAAGAACCTACCGATCCGGGGATCACGCAAAAAGAAATCGATACCTTTGGCACAGAGTCCGCGGCCCGCGCACAACAGTTACAGACGGCACGGCAGAATGCTTTGAACATCATTCAGAACCCTGAAGGTTTTTCTAGTTACTACGGCATTGGTTCGCTTGGTTTCGAAGAAGGCGGTGAGGTACCGGTCAATTTTGTAGGCACTGGAGAATTTCCGGAAACCGATCCTTCGGTAGGATATCGAACAGGCCCTGCTTCACAAAATAAAGAATTACCTTTGGCTGCTGAATTACTCGTAGACTTTACTCCGGTAGTGGGTGACGTTAAAGCAGGGATTGAAGCTGCTGATTATTTTAATAAAGGGGAATACGGTAACGCGGCTTTAGCAGGGGTAGGGGTACTACCTTTTGTACCTCCTTTGGTAGGCATGGCAAAGAAAGTTAAAGGTTTAACGGTAGATTCTTTAAAAAGAAAACCAACTTTACAAGCCCCAGAAAATTCAGATACTTTTAAAAAGTTAGGAATTGTTGACGAAGGTCAATCTTGGCGTGAGACAAACAAAGTTAGTAATAAACCAACCCCAGAACAAAAATTGGGTTTAAAAGAACAAGCCTTGAAGTTAGAGTCGGGAGAAATATCTCTCAAAGATTTTAGAAATTATGTGGATGCAAACATTCCATATTACTTTCATAGTTCCGTTCCGATTATTCGTTCTCCCAAAGAAATTGCATCTGCTTTAGGTAAAAAAAGTACGGAAACTAAAGTATCTGGAGGGATGAAAAAAACAGGGATAATTGGTTTTAATCGAGCCATACCTGATGGAACAGTAGTAGACTCTCGTTTTGACGTACCTGCTTATCAAGACTATGATGTTTATACCGCTACCGTACATAAGGCAGGAGGCGATGTAATTGGATACGGTCAAAGCGCCGTGTTAAAGAACGTAGAGTTTACAAGAAAAAAAGGGTTTGAAAAAGCTTCTTTAAAACAAGCTAAAGGCGATCCTAAGTCTCCTTTTATTCGAATGAAAGGAGAATGGAAAAATCACTCTCCAGAAGAGTTAAGAACATTAACTGTTGAAGTTTTAGAACAAAACAAAAACCTTCCTTTAAACCAACAAGAATGGGTACAGGTAGGTGTTAACCCTGCTAAAGGAGCTAGTTGGGTTGCGTTAGAAAAAACAGCCGATGGTGTAAAAAGTGTGCCTATTACAGGTGCTGATGAAGTAATACAAATAGGTAAATTAGTTTTAGCTCGAAAGCCTAAGTTACAATCGTGGGATGATTATTACAAAACGGCTTCTTTCAAAGAAGGCGGCGCGGTAGGCGAGGGGATTGGTTCTCTTATGCAAGATAATCGACATCAGGAGGCAAAAGTTTTTGGTCTAGATTATGCTGAGGATGCGGAGCGATATAACTATAGAGAAGAATTAGAACAACTCAACCCTTCTTTTAGGGTAGGACGTTATAATATACGTCCTAACATTTCGGGTTCGTACAACATGTCCTCTGTAGACATACCCGAAAATATAGATGGTAAAAAGGTATTTATAAACAGAAGATATAAGAGCGGTGGCGGTAATTTAGGTTTTAATGTAACTACGCCAAACCAACATAATTTTGGTGCCGGAGCCTCTGGCAATTATTTTACGGGGAGCATGGAGCTCCCTAAAGAAATACAGGCGTTTGGTGCTCCCGCCAAAATAAATTACGGCGAAGGATTAACCCCGCAAAACTATTATGCGTATTACAACAACCCAAACGGATTATCCATTTCCGGTAAGTACCAAGAGGGAAACCCTGAGCAAAGAAGTAATCTTGAGTTAATGTTGTCTAAACAAATTAAGTTTAAAAACATAGAAGATTTAACCAACCGCATCGCACGTTTGTTTAGAGGAAGATAACCCCTAAAACGCCTGCCACAAAGATTAAAAGTCCTACATAAAACATAGGACTTTTTTCTTCTTTAAAGTCTCCCGAGTTTAAATTACGACCATAAACGTCTTTTGATGATCGGTTAAAACGTAAATTCCAATTGCTGTTGTCTTTCATAACGTCTCCTTAAAGTAACCAATTACGGGCTTGTTCGCCCAAAACTTGCCCTGCAATATCAATTTTGCTTTTAAGCGCAATTAATATCTTTTCGTCAATAGTATCGGGCGACACCAAATCAATGTACGTGACCTTGTTCGTTTGTCCAATCCGGTGAGCACGGTCTTCGGACTGCAAACGGATCTCTAAATCATAGCTGTTGCTGTAATAGATAACGGTATTAGCCGCAGTCAAAGTAATGCCGTAGCCCCCTGTCCGAGGCTGACCGACAAAGAACCGTAACGGACTACTCTCGTCCTGAAACTCCTCGACAATGGTCTGTCGTTCGTCCTGTGGCGTTTCACCATAGTAACAAGCCACCGATTCTTCACCATATTTTTCGGATAACGTATCACGGATCTTTTTTATGTCGTGAGTGTACGAGGCCCAGATAATGACCTTGCCCTGCGTCTCATTCAAGATGTTTAACAACTCATCTATTCGGTTGTTGTCTAACGGTTGTATTTCGCCATCGTCGGGTTGCAAAAAGCCACAGCATATCTGTTGAAGACGCATGATCTGCGTCAGTACACTAGCCGTTGTAGCTAACTCACCATCGTCTAGTTTGGCCAAGGCTAACTTCTTCATCTGCTTGTACAACCGAGCTTGCTCCGCGGACAACGGCACATCGCGTCGGATATACAGTTTGTCCGGCAAATCGAGACAATCTTCTTTTAGTATTCGATTGCTAAACTTATCAAGCTTGCCGTTAAGCTCGTCTAGCTTACGGTACCCAACGATCTGGTTAAAACTACGATGACCCATAGCACGTTGTTGTACGTTAGCGTAACGGCCTTGAAAAGCGTAGTAGCTGTTAAATCCCAAGCACTTAGGGTTCAAGAACTCGCACTGACTGAATAAATCCATAGGACTTTTGGTAACGGGCGATCCTGTTAGTATTCGTCTGTACTTGCTAAAGTCTTGTAACTTAATGATATTTTTTGTTCTGGCCGCTTTTCGATTCTTAATCGTAGTGCTCTCATCAACAATCACCATGTTGTCAGGGTTTTTTCTCAAAAAAACTTTAGAGATCTTAACACCTTTACTTGTACTAAACGCTTCCACGTTCATGACAAATATTTTCATGCCGTCAAACGGGTCTAGCACAAAAGGCTCTAACTCGTCATGAAACTTCTGTGTAATATTAGGTTGCCAACGAACAATGTTTCGAGGTATTCTTTCAGGCAGATGCACGGGGATTTCTTTTCGGACCCAATTATCAAAGACTCCTTTAGGTGCGATAACTAACACTGCGTTGAGTTTTTTTTCTTCGTATAATATAGCCATCGTATCGATAGCCACTTTGGTCTTTCCGGTACCCATCTCCATGAACAAAGCATAGTGCTTCGCGTCCCACGAATCACGGATCACGTCTTCTTGGTGATCAAATGGTTTAGTTTCAAATTCGTAGTTCTTCATCTTTTTCCTTTTTGGTGTTGACATCTCTAAGATATAGTATAATATACGTCTTTGTCAAGGCCCGATATGGTCTTTAACAACGAAAGGAGAAACGATGGACTTGACTAAATTGATGGAAGAGGACCTCAGCCCGAGCAAAAACAGGGTAGAGAATCTCAACCAAGGTGGTTTGGAATCTGTAGCAAAGGTAGCGAAAAACATTCGGGACAAAGAACAATTAATTTCTGAGCTCGAAGAGAAGTTGTCCGCAGAAAAGAAGTCTTTACTTAAATTAACGGATGAAGATTTGCCGGGTATGTTCATAGAGCTAGGTCTTAATAAGTTAGAACTAGATGATGGCTCGACCGTCGAGGTAAAGCAAACGTATGGTGCGTCGATCAAGGTCGTTAACCGACCCGCCGCTTATGATTGGCTTCGGGAGAATGACTACGATGACATCATTAAAAATACGGTCGCGTGTAACTTTGGAAAGGGCGAGGATGATATAGCAAAATCCTTTTCAGAGTTCGCTTTGAAACAGGGCTATGACGCTCATACTAAAACGGAAGTTCATCCACAAACGCTTCGAGCTTTTATTAAAGAACGTGTGGAAGCAGGTGAAGAGTTTCCAATGGAGTTGTTTGGCGCATGGGTCGGACAACGTGCAACTATTAAACGTAAAAAGTAAAAGGGGAATAACTAATGGCAACAAAAAATGCAGTAGCAAAGAAGAAAGAGCAAGGTCTTACCGTATTCGATCCGTCCATCTTTGAGCAAGACGCGGGAAAAGGGTTGGAGAACATCGGTCAAGAAGACTTAGCCTTACCGTTTGTCAAAGTCTTGTCTGGAAATGATCCCATTCTAGACGAAAACGAAGAGGCCCGAAAAGGTGACATCTATAATACGGTCACGGGAAAAGTGTACAAGGGTAAAACAGGTATCCGAGTCATACCTTGCGCTTACCAACGGCGCTTTATTCAATGGGCTCCGCGAGGTTCTGGGAGTGGCGCACCCAGTGCGATTTACACCCCGCAAGAGACACGACCTAAGACTGAGCGTTCAGCGGACGATAACAAAGACTATGTTGTCGGAGGCAGTGGCGAGTACATCGAGGAGACACACCAACATTTTGTGTTGATCTTGAACGAGGACGATAGCATTGAGACCGCTTTAATTGCAATGAAATCTACTCAGCTAAAGAAATCCAGAAAATGGAATTCAATTATGGCGAGTCGGGTCATGCAAGGTGAGTTTGGCACGTTTACTCCACCCCGATACAGTCACATTTACCTTCTAAAGACTATTTCGGAGGAGAACTCCAAGGGTTCTTGGCACGGTTGGGAGATGTCTTTGTTATCTCAAATTGAGGACGCGGCTTTGTACACTCAAGCCAAGAAGTTTTCAGAAGACATATTAGCCGGTGACGTAGTTGTCAAGCACAGCGATGGTGAGGATGAGGTTGACGGAGAAACAATACCGTTTTAATCATTCTGGGGCGGGGAAACCCGCCCACCACTCGTGGGAGATAATATGTCAGTCGAGAAGTTTGCCAGTATTTTTGAAGGACTACGTGTAGCCTACGGTTACTTCAAGATAGAAAAACAAGGCGCTAATGGAAAGCAATCAGGCACGGCAGGTGTTGTTCGGGAAGAGCCTACGCTAGAACTATTTAAAGAACATCTTGCCGGTAACGGTAGAGGTCTGGGTATAATACCCATTAATGAAAACGATAGTTGTAAATGGGGTTGCATTGATATCGACCAGTACCCGCTTGATCATGCGGAGCTTATTAAGAAAATACGCAGTCTCAAACTCCCTCTTGTCATCTGCCGATCTAAGTCGGGAGGGGCGCATTGCTTTTTATTTAGCAATGAATGGGTCTCAGCTAAGGACATGCAAAAAGCCCTTAAAAATATGTCTTCTGCTTTGGGCTTCGGTGAGAGCGAGATTTTTCCCAAACAAATCAAATTACATTTAGACCGTGGGGACGTTGGTAATTTTTTAAACTTACCTTACTACAACTCGGAAGAGGGTTTGCGTTACGCTTTCTTGGATGACGCTACCTCCGCTACGCTTAAAGAATTTATTAAGCTGTACGAAACTCATGTAAAGACACCGGAAGAAATACAAAATCTACAGATACCCGAAGCCAAAGAAACAAACCTCTTGGCCGACGGACCACCTTGCTTACAAGTATTAAGTCGTCAGAAAATATCCGAGGGTGGGAGAAACAATGGTCTGTTTAACATGGGGGTTTACCTACGCAAAGCTCATCCAGACAGTTGGGAGAGTGAAATATTAAAGTATAATCAAGAGTACTTTGAGCCGTCTCTTCCGTTGGCGGAAGTCAATGTCGTAGCAAAACAACTGTTAAGAAAAGATTATGCGTATAAATGTAGTGATGCTCCTATTAATGCTCATTGTAACAAAGATTTGTGCCGAACAAGGAAGTTTGGTGTGGGCGCAGCAGTGGCGGGAGCTACCATCGCCAACTTACGAAAGTACAATTCAACGCCACCGATCTGGTTCATGGATGTCAACGGCGAACCGTTAGAGCTAGACACGGATGGACTGATGAGCCAAGCCTCGTTTCAGAAGGCTTGCCTTGAGCAACTTAACTTTATGCCCCGATCGATGAAACGACAAAACTGGGAAGGTCGTGTCGGTGGACTGTTAACAGAGATGAAAGAAAATGATGGAGCGATCATTGAAGTGTCACAAGACGTTACCTCTTCAGGTCAGTTTTACGATTACTTAGAAGAGTTTTGCACCAGTATGCAACAGGCTCAGGACAAGGAAGAGATACTACTTCGCCGCCCTTGGTCTGACGAAGAGAACTCGCTCACCTTTTTTAGGCTTAAAGACTTTGAAGACTATTTAAAGAAAAACAAATTCTTTGAGTTCAGGCGTAACAAAATTGGAAAGCACTTGAGAGACATTCAAGGCGAGAACACTGTCATGAAGATTAAAGGAAAAGCCGTTCGCGTCTGGAAAATACCGAGCTTTGATAGTTCAGATGTACAGATTAATATTCCATCATTTAAACCAAAGGAGTCTCCGTTTTGAGTGACTTAGATAAAAGAAACAAAACCATGTACGAGATGTCCGTCAAAGAACATCGAACCTTAACCGCCATCGGTAATAAATTTGGACTGACAAAAGAGCGTGTTCGACAGATCGTAAACAAGTATAAAAAAAGGATTTTAGATGTTCAGGATATTCGGACCGCCGGGGACAGGAAAGACAACGACACTTCTAAACAAGGTGGACGAAGCACTTGAAAGCGGAATACATCCGAATGAAATAGCCTTCTTATCGTTCACCAGAAAAGCCGCAAACGAGGCTAAGGAAAGAGCCGTCGAAAGGTTTAACCTTGATCCTAAAGAAGACTTAATTTACTTCCGAACCTTGCATAGTCTTGCGTTGATGCAGACCTCTATCCGGTTTGAAAACATCATGAGTGAGCAACATTACAAGGAGTTGAGTCAGTCGGTAGGGATGACGCTTAACGGCACACGGAACACGTCGATAAGTGATGACCTACCTACGGCATCAAGTAGAAAAGATCCCGTGTTAGGTTTGATTAATTTAGCGCGTCTTAAAAAGACATCGCTTAGAGATGAGTACAACATCAGTTCTATAGACATTCCTTGGAATACCATCGACTACATTAACAGAGCCTTGGTCGATTACAAAAGAAATATGGGGCTGTACGACTTTACCGATATGCTTGAGATGTTTGTAAACGAAAGCGACAAGTGTTGCCCTAAACTAAAACTTACTTTTTTAGATGAAGCTCAAGACCTGTCTGCTTTGCAGTGGGACATCGCACATATATTAGATTCCAACTCAGAAAAGATGTATTGCGCGGGAGATGATGACCAAGCTATTTACCGATGGGCAGGGGCTGACGTAGATCACTTCATTAACTTGGAGGGTGGATCAGAAACGTTGGAGCAGTCTTATCGAATACCTAGCTCCGTTCACGTCGTTGCGGAAAACGTAGCGAAAAGAATACATCGACGTTTCCCCAAAAATTATTTTCCTCGAACAGAATCGGGTACAGTTCAAAGAATAAACACTATGGACTCTCTAGACCTTTCGACGGGCAACTGGTTAATCTTGTCTCAAGCCGGATACCACCTACAGGCCGTAGCTTCTGATCTAAAATCAAATGGTTACCTGTTTAATTACAAGGGACACCGCTCGATTGGAGAGAAATTATCCGAAGCTGTAAACGGTTGGGAGAATCTTCGAAAAGGTAAAGAAGTATCAGGAGCCGTCGCTAAAAAGATTTACAGTTACATGTCTTCCGGTAAACACGTTCAACGCGGATTTAAAAAATTACCGGCCCTAGATGAGGCTGAGTTTGTTACGCTTCAAGGTCTGATAAACAATCACGGGTTACTGGCAACTAAAGAAATGATCTGGTCCGAAGCAATGGATAAAATACCGGAGACTGAACGAGCTTACATCACGGCGTTGCTAAGACGAGGCGAGAAGTTTAATGCCCTGCCTCGCATAACAGCGTCCACGATCCACGGATCTAAAGGTGGAGAAGCGGACAACGTTGTACTGCTCACGGACCTGAGCCCTTCAGCAGAAAGTGAAATGCATATTAACCCTGACGATATGCATCGAGTATTTTATGTCGGGGTAACCAGAGCAAAACAAAACTTGTACATCGTTGATCCTGATGATGTCGGAAGGAGTTATAACTTATGAATTGTTGGCACTGTAATCATGAATTAATTTGGGGTGGTGATCACGACGTTGATGAAGAAGATGAAAATTTTTCCATAGAAACAAATTTGAGTTGCCCCCAATGCGGAACTTTTGTTTTAGTTTATTTACCAAAAATTTATACCGAAGAAAAGGAAGAAGATGCAAAACAATAAACAGCCACGAGACTATAGTGAGTTTTATTTAAAAGCTGAAAAAGAATTTCGTTTTATATCAGAAGCGGTAAACAATAAACAATACGATGAAGCTGAAAAACATGCCATGAATGCATTAGTAGAAATGAAAATGCTTTTTAATAGTTTGCAACTTCTTCGAGAAAAAGAAAAGCAATTATGGGGGAAGAATTATGGATAGATCTGATTTGTTAACTCAAGCGGATCATTTGATCAAGGGAGACCGCGCAAAAGATTATGGCAACGCTTACGAAAATCACGATAAAATAGCTAAAGGATGGAACGTAATAGCAAAGTCGGCAATTGAAAGTCACGGAAGGATTACAGCATCTCACGTTGCGCTCATGATGGATTGGGTAAAGACCGCCCGTCTTTTAAACACAATCGACCACGAAGATTCTTGGATCGACAAGGCGGGTTACACCGCGCTTGGCGGGGAATTTTCCCCAAAGGACAGAAAGTAAAGAGAGGTTTATATGGCGGGAGGAAATTTACAAATGGCTATGTTCACTCCGAAAAGCGAGTGGATTCCTCCAATGGAGTTGCCCGATATAACATCCGCAAAAAAAATTGCTATCGACGTAGAAACGAGAGACCCCGATATTAAGACTAGCGGACCGGGTTGGGCTACAGGAAATGGAGAGGTTGTGGGCTATGCCGTAGCTGTAGATGGATGGTCCGGTTACATTCCGACTCGGCATCTTGGCGGGGGCAACTTAGATGAAAAGATCGTTAATCGTTGGCTAAAAAAAGTATTTGAATGCCCCGCAGATAAAATCATGCATAACGCTCAGTACGATGCGGGTTGGATTAAGCGCATGGGTTTTGATCTTAAAGGAAGAATAATCGATACCATGTTGATTGCTTCCTTACTGGACGAGAACCGATTTAGTTACAGTTTAAACGCTTTGTCTTACGACTTGTTAGGTAAGACAAAATCAGAGAAAGGTTTAGTCGAGGCCGCTAGAAGTTTCGGCGTTGATCCTAAAGCTGAGATGTGGAAACTCCCCGCGATGCACGTCGGTGCTTACGGTGAGGCTGATGCCGAACTCGCTCTCGAACTTTGGAATTACTTCAGCGTTCAGCTTGGCAAAGAAGACCTCTGGCCCATTGCTAATCTTGAGCTTGATCTGCTTCCATGTCTCATCGAGATGACTTGGAGAGGTGTCAGAGTCGATCAAGACAGGGTTGAGCGAACTAGGAACAGTCTTGTCAAGCGGGAACGGCAAGTCATGAAAGAGATTAAGAAGGTTGCGGGGCGTGACGTGGAAATCTGGGCGGCTCAATCCCTTGTCAAAGCGTTCGATAAAGTCGGGCTCCAATATCCAAAGACCGAAAAGGGCGCACCTAGCTTCACAAAGCTTTTCCTCCAAGAGAACCGCCACCCTCTCGCGCAACTCATCGTCGAGGCTCGGAACCTGAATAAGACAACCGGCACTTTCCTCAACACAATCACAAAGCACTGTCACGCTGACGGTAGAATTCATAGCCATATCAATCAAATTCGATCTGATGATGGTGGGACGGTATCGGGTCGTTTAAGTATGAACAGCCCAAACCTTCAGCAAATTCCCGCAAGAGACCCCGAGATTGGGCCCATGATACGTTCTTTGTTTTTGCCGGAAGAAGGAGAACAATGGGCGGCAATTGACTACTCGCAACAGGAACCACGGATCTTGGTCCACTATGCTCATGTTTATGGTCAGAGTCGTAATTTGCCATTGGAGGGTGCGTCAGATTTTGTTGAAGCATACAACGATGATCCTAACACAGACTTTCATACGATGGTGGCAGAAATGGCGAACATTCCAAGGAAGCAAGCCAAGGTGGTTAACCTCGCTATGATGTATGGCATGGGGGTGGGTAAACTATCCGAACAGTTAGACATTTCTATGGATGACGCGAAAGGGTTAATTAGCCAATACCATAAGAGAGTTCCATTTGTTAAAGGCTTAATGAACGGCGTAATGAAAAGGTTAAACGACAAAGCATCTTCGGGCTCGATTCGATCCATCTTAGGTCGTAAGTGTCGATTTGATAAATGGGAGCCGGACACGTTTGCCATGAACAAAGCGATGCCTTACAAGGAAGCCGTTCAGGAGTATGGTGCGACCACTCGATTGAAACGAGCGTACACTTACAAGGCTTTAAATCGTTTGATTCAAGCTTCGGCGGCGGACATGACCAAACAAGCGATGGTTAATCTGTATAAAGAGGGTTTAGTCCCATTAACGCAGATTCATGACGAGATCGCCATGTCGGTAAAGGACAAGGAGCAAGCGAGATTTATTGCTGATATAATGTCTACTGCTGTACCTCTCGAAGTCCCTAGTCTGTGCGATATTGAAATCGGACCTAGTTGGGGAGAAGCTAAGTAGAGGTGCGCTTCCTTCTTGCTTTACCTTTTGCCCCGATTTTTAATCGGGGTTTTTTTTAATAGCCTGTAACTGCAACAGACGCAACAACTGCTCTCGCTTATAGTTGTCGATAGCTTTTGACCTACAATATTGAGTCCACAATCGCATAACACCCTCCCGTTTAAAGTTAGGTGCGTTCCTTCGACCGAATGGTCTACTTCCGTCCTTAGTGGATGAACGTTCCGATATTCTTAAATATTTACTGTTATCTGTCAATATTTTCTTGCATGTGTTGTGTTCTCTCATATATTCGCATATACTCCCATGTAAACCTAAAGAAAGTAATGTAATGGATACCAATAAATGGAAAAGCGTGTTAGTGCCGAGAGAGATTTACCTCGTAATTAAAGAGATGTCTAAGGCGGAGGGTCGTACAATCAGTGGTCAACTGCGAGTGATCTTTGATGATTTTGTACAGAAGTATAAACCTCGAGACGAGGATGATAGATTCGATAATTAATTGTTGAAGTTTTACCGACCATTGGTTAAACTGTATCGTAACATGAGTATCTAGTCACTTATGTTCTCCAGTAGTTGTTTAAGCCCTTGGTCTATTTCCCCAGATCAAGGGTTTTTTTTTAACAAAGGCAAACAAATGACTGAGAATAAAACAGAAAAAGAATTCGTCGATGGCTTACTTGCCAAGAAACCACGCGACACGGCCCCCGAATGGATTAAGTGCAACCTGAGTATGAAACGAGCGGACGTTATCCGATGGTTGGAGAGCAAAGAAGGCGATTGGATTAACGTACAAGTCTGTGAAGCGCGATCAGGAAAATGGTATGCTGAGGTAGACAATTGGCAACCAACAAAGAAAGCGTCGAGTGCCCAAGGACCTAGCGGATTTTAGTCTGACCTCGGAAGAGGAAGAACATTTTATTGCGGCAAAAGAAACCGCTAATTTAATAAAGGACTTGGCTTCAAGGGGAATACCGCCCTCGACAATACTGGAAGGAGCTTTGAGCCAGATGCTTACTCAGCTATTTGTGAGCACTTCGTCTAACTCGGAAGCCTTAGACATACTATCTAATTGTTTGTCTCAGGCGTCTGAAAACACCGAGAAGTATGAGAACCTTATTAATAGTTTAATCAGTAGCGATGAGATACACTAAACGAAAGGGGAAGCGTTATGAAGAAAAGAAATAAAAGTACTTTACATTCCACCATCATTCCAATCATTGCGGGAATACTAGCGGGGTTGGCGGATTATTTATTTAACAAGTAATGGCTTACAAAAAATCGTTTGAGGAAAACATGATCGAGGCCGAAGCTTGCATCAACAAGATGGAGTCGGATGAAGTGCCTCTTTCCGAGTCACTAGCCTTGTACAAACGAGGATTAGAATTGATTAACTTTTGTGATCTTGAATTAAAAGAAGCTCAAAAAGAAATAACTCTCCTCGACAATGCCGTTCCGAAAGAAGCCTCCGACCTTCGAAACAAGAAGTCGTAAGCCTCGGATCGATCTAATCTGGAAAGAGAACGATCACGTTGTAGTTATCTCGACGGGCCAACCCTCCAAATGGATCGGTCGATGCAAGCACTGCGGAGGCGTCCACGAACAACAAGGCCGTTCGATTAAGAAGAACTACATGGCCCGTGAATGCCCCGCCTTTGCCCCTCGAAATAAGATTTATAAGAACGTCGAGGACAGCAAGCTCGTTCTAAAGTACGGCATCACCTTCGAGGACTTTAAGGCGATGCTCAAAAATCAAAACTACCAATGCGCGATCTGCGGGATACACCAAGCTCAACTCGTTTATCGAATGGCCGTGGACCACGATCACTCGACCGGCAAGGTTCGAGGACTGCTTTGCCGTCCGTGCAACCACGCCATCGGGCTACTGAAAGACGATCCACGGAACGCGGACCGCGCTTCAGAGTATTTGAAAGCGAACAAGGAATAAAAAAAGGGGCCGAAGCCCCTTTGATTATTTTTCCGTTCTCATAACTTCAACGCTGTATAGATTAGCGTGGGCCTCTGCCCAACTAGTAACAAATTGACCGTCACCCTCAAGCTCGTCTGCCAAAATCCACGCACACCAACCGCATGGATCACGAGTAACCTCTATTGCAATATTGAGTTTTTTAGCTATTCTTTTTGCGTGATAGCGGTCAGAAGCGTTTTGATTTTTCGCTAACCTCTTTTCTTCAGATTTGTCTTCCCAAATCTTTTCGTACAAAAGTCTTCCTATCGATTTCATTTTTTACCCTTTGAAAATTGAAAAGTGAAAAGTGAGGGGTCGATGACCTGACCCCTCGATACGACCTCGATCCCTATGCGTCTGCTTCCTCCTTTTCGTTTATCTGTATGTCTGTATCCTCATCCTCAGGATCAATAACAATCCCACGCTCCTTCTTGAGGTCCTCTATAGTTGTGCGTAATGCCTCTACAGGGTTTTCGGCTTCGACATCAAAGTAGCAGTAACTATCAACCACCATTTTTGTTCTAGTAACTTTTGTCCAATCTGGTACGGTGATTATCAAGCTGTATGTTTTCATAGCTCGCTCCTTAGTTTGAATTTTACCAATCATAGTTTTATACCTCCTCTGCGAGTGAGGGGTCGATGACCTGACCCCTCGATACGACCTCGACTAAGTTTCGTTCATTGTGACTGCACGGCGAAGCACCCTCGAGCGTTCCGATTTTTGCAAGCTACAAATCACGTTAAGGACTTTGATCGCAAACTGCCTTTCATGCTCGGCAGTAAACGTTTTGGTTCTTGGCTTCGCCACCCCCATCTTGCGTAGGGTATCCGCGTCGAAGTCATCAAAGCTAAAAGCTTTTTTCTCCATATAATTCTCCGTGTTGTTAAAGATCAAATCACTCGATGAACTGAGTGTGCAAGCCAAAAATTAACTCACAACCTAAACTATGACGGTTGTATGGGATAAAATCAACCCCTATATCCAATTAATTTTAAATTGCTTTTAAAATCAAAGAGTTAGGGGCAAAAATAATTTATTATGTTGCACTGCACAATTTATGTTGCATTGCAACAAAAACAACTTTTTAAAAAAGGTTCGATATCGACCTAAAATTTATTTTTCGACGTGGAGTTGACAACCTCGCATACCTAGTCCAGAATCGAGGTTCGATCAAACAAACGGAGAACGAAATGAAGACAGGTTTATTAGCGGTAAGCGCCGAAGAACATGACCATTTATGCATAGCAATGGATGCTCACTTAGATCATTTACGGGATGAGGAAAAAAATTTGGTAAAAGATCACATAGACGAAGATGACTTAAAACAAAAGATAAAATGTGCCGAACGTTTTTATGAAAAATGCAAACGTCTTACAGATAAACAAACGAAGAACGAAATGAATCTTAAAGATTTAATAGAAAAAGCACTGTCTTATTTAAATGCTTATGAATCGGATTTAGAGTGGCAATACGAGTCGTATGAAATAGAAGGCGCGAATGGAATGAGGAGCGGTACTCCATGGTTTGGTGAAGACCATAAGCCTGATCACCCCGCGTCTGAGTCTGATTACGAGCGCTATTACAAGGAAGCGACGAAAGAAGCGGAACAATATACATCGGAACTTAAAACTTTAATCAAAGAACTTGACAAGGCTTTCAATAAAACACACGAAGTCACGCTAACCGGTAGTATTTCAACCACCGTGACCATTAAGGCTAAAGACGAAGAAGAGGCAATAGCTAAAGCTCATGCGGATTTTCAAAAAAACTTAGGTGACGCCCACGATTACGTTGATTGGTTAGAGGAAACCGTAGAGGAGGTCGAGGCATGAAAAAATACAACGTGATCATTACGCAGTACTACTGCATCAAGGATATCGAGGCCGAGAGCCTTGAGGAGGCAGAACGTATAGCCTCCGAAGATTATTTTTGGGACGATTATTTTCAGGATTTAGACATAGACGCAGAGGAGGTCGAAGAATGACTTTTACAAACGACGGCGTGGCGTTAAAGGGTAACGAAATAGATTTAAGTTTCCTTAAACCCGACCACGAATGTGATCGGTGCGACGTGGTCGAGGATTACGTTTGTTTTTTCTGCGAAGTTTACCAAGTCCAAGATCAAACCACCGCAATACTTACAGACTGCTGTACTTGGGTCGAGGAGGTTGAGGCATGACACTAGAATTTGAGACCACGCCTCACGTCTGCTCCGAGTGCGGTAGCGACGAATGGCTACACAACACGTTCTATTTAAACAAAACCAAGGAATGGCACGACGATCCCGATTTTGCCTACTACTGCCATGACTGTGGCGGGGGAACCGAAATCATTCCACAAACCAAATATGAGGAGGTCACAGC
>CERP01053059.1_pt1 | contig 27919 bp, 34 predicted proteins | sample 530801 | NCBI WGS metagenome assembly CERP01 (sample SAMEA2620991, study PRJEB7988) | marine metagenome | biome: marine biome (ENVO:00000447); feature: surface water layer (ENVO:00002042); material: "saline water (ENVO:00002010), including plankton (ENVO:xxxxxxxx)" | depth 5 m | reverse complement strand
TCACCCAGACTGACTGGACACTATACCTTGCTGACAAGAGTGATGCTTTCATACAACAGTTCAATTTGTATGTAGCCAAATATACTGGAAACCATACACCATACATGGATACTCTATTTGACCCTAAACCTACTCCATATGAAATGATGGAGTTCTACCGTAAACTAGCACGCAACAGTATGAGTCATTTTACTGAACCTACCACGCAACCTGTCAAGCCTGTCAAGCCTGTCAAGAAGCCTGTCAAAAAGCCTGTCAAGAAGCCTACTGGATCTTGTTGTCAGGCTAGACTTATTGTCATCAATACCGGTGATGACAGAGTTGCTGGTCAGAAGTGTTATCCAAATATTAGATGTAAAAACGCCGTATCAAGTGACGGCGAAATATACTGCGCAAAATGTCAGAAAATAAAAAATAGCGGAATAAATTTCGGTGGAAATATATTTGAACCGCCTATCGACGACTACTTTTATAAAGTCAGTTTTGAAAAATCTAATGGAAAGGGTGAGATGAAGCGCAAACTATGTTTCTATGGAACTAAACCTCTTGCTCGTTGGAGTATACCTAAACCTAGTGAAAAACATAAAAATAGAAATTTTGTATGGGACTTGCCTTGGTTGAAAGAGTTATGTGAAAAAAACCAATGTGATATTGAATAAATTAATTTTAGAATAAAATAGAAATATTCCCTTTTTTATTTTTTTTATATAGTAATACTACTTATATTTCTCATATTATTTATTATACCTATGTAATTTACGTCTTATTCTATTTTACACATTATTCTGTAATTTTATAAATTTTATATATTTTATTTTTTTTATTTTTTAAAAAATATAATTTAAATATTTTTTTTATTAAATGAATAATATAAATTTTTCTAAAACTTTAAAACAAATATTATATAAAAATGAATTATTACTTGAACATATTGAATATTTAGAAAATTGTGATACTTGTGATAGATGTAATATAGTTAATATAATTCAAAATATTATATATAAAATAAATAATTCTTTAAAATATGAACATTTAAGTAATCAACAAATGAATGAAACACTTATTTTATATTTAGAAAATATATATAATAATTGTGATATATTAATATATACAAAAGAAGAAGTTATGGATGATTTTTTAGTTACTTTTACTGATACTATAGATATATCTGATATAGATGATGAAGAATTTAATAATTTCCTTATATGTGATAGTTCTAAGACTTATATATTACTACCTTGGTGTGATAAATATATTGGTGTTTTATTTTAATATTTATGCAAATTCAGTAGAGAATTTACCGTTATTTAATGTAGCAGTCTTTACGAGTTCTAAATAAGTTCGGTGAATATAATTACCAGCAAGAATAGTTGAATATTTAAATTCAAGTTGAACACCACGACTGTTAACACGTTCGTTCCTATTTAGTCTGTAGCCTGTATAGAAGAACTTACCATTTAGACCTTCTGTCGAACTAGAAGGTTCATAATTCATATATTTCATATTAGTAGATAGTGAACTACCTTCTTTCGCCCACATCTGTCGGGATATATGTGGAATATTTTGTTCAGTTTGAACTAGATCATGAAAGTGTAAAGCAGAATTTGTTCTGTCAATAGGATATAATCGGTTATCATTATATATAAGATTATTTGTAAATACTCCATTATTATTATTAGCAATTGCGGGAGCAATAGAATTATATTCATTAGTAAGAGATGTATCAGGTGTTCCAAGGGTCAAGGCACAAGTTGTGATAATCTTATTACATAGACGACCAGCTCCACCTACATCCATAACAACACGGTCTTGTAGTTGTGCTTGTGTAAAAGACCGTTTATTTAGACGAAAGTCAGTATAAGTCCAGTTCATCACACGGTTAGCATTTCTGTATTGTTCCATAAGGTCACCATCATAGTAAATATAATCAGCAACAAATTTTACTTGTGTTTCGTTAATTTTCCAAGTTTGACCTTGTGCTTCATCACCTTTTTTATGAACACATCTTTTTTTAGTAGCTTCTGGTTGAAAATATAATTCAATTGAAATCTGTTGATCAATCATATATAAGGGCAATTGATTGAACCGAAGGAATGGAAATAAGTCTGCAACAGATACAGAAAATACTGGTTCACCGTCAAGAGTTATAACACGAGGAGCGTTAGTATCACTTTCATCACCAGCAGCATTTTGAACAGGTTCAGAATCACTCTTCATAGTAAGATGTAGAGCATCAAGATTACTTTGATCATTTAGTTCATTATCATATGTAAGTTCTGTCGCCATGATACGAGAAGTTAAATAAGTTTCACGTTCATAATTAATATCATTATCAATAAACATAGATTTATATCCCATCCAGTGATTGAAGTCATCTATTTCAGCAACTACTGTAGTACCGATACGAAGAGCACATCGTTGAATAAGACTATGAATTCCTACATTTACTGGAAAAGTAGAGCGAGCATCATCATTTTCTTCTGATTTTAGAACTCCAAGAGTAATCTTGGAAAAAGAATGTAAGAAACCTTTATTAGTTAATACAAAGCGAGCAAAATTATCTCCTATCACGACTGGATCCAGCACTTCTGTGTCTACGTCTTGTGATAAATCAGAAGGAATGCTCCCGATTTTCATTAAGTCTGGAATTTTAGATCGTTCATCTGTGATAGCTGGAGAATCCATTTATATAAATATATAAAAAAAATTTAAGAATAAAATAATTTATTTACGTTAATACTTGTAATCCAGTTGGCGACATTACAAGGGTTTGTTGAGAACGAACAAATAAGAATGCCGAATGAGGGTTATCTGCGGTGAGACCAGTTTCTAGTTGAGCCCCGAAGTTCTCTGAACGGAAATCTATTCCTTGACCGCTGATACTATCAAACGAAACCCCTACTCCAAACATACTACCAGCATCAGCAAATGCGGATGTATCCGTAACTCCAATACGATTACTAGTGATTGGGCCTATCTGAGTTTTTTGATTTTTCATATATGGAACAAAAGCATTCATAAAATTTCTATATAATTGTGGATCTGCGACAGTAGATGTAGCATCATCACGAACATTTGTATCAAGATTATATTGAAGAGGCATACGTTCACCACCTCGTGTAAATATTACTTGTTTAATAGGAGCAATACCATCAGTTGTTAAAGTATTAATAAGAGGCATAGTCTGATAACTATCAAAACTTAAATTATTTAAATAAGTTGATGGAATAAAATTCATAAAAATTCCTAAAACACGAGATAATCCTAAACGGAAATTAATAATAGCATTACTACTTGCGAGACTTGTGTAATAAGAAGATATCGCATTATATTCCATAGTAGCAGAACTTTGTTTCATAAGACGGGATAATTCATCAACACTAGGATTAATTACTTCACATATAAGAGATACATTTGATAGTTGATAAAATGATTGATTATGTGCTCCATCACCATTAATTATAAACTGACTGTCTGGACTTAGGTGTATATCGAACATGAGACCACCAGTCCCCCATCCACGACCAGATAGACCAATAGGCTGTTTAGAATTTAGAAATCCTGTCGGCATATTAATACAGAATGAATTACCACGGAAATTTCTATCCGCTGCTGCCGAACCATTAAGATTATTAACGTATTGATTAGAATTACCATAATTATTTGGAAATGTATTAGCTGTTACACCTAGATGATTTTGTGCTTCTTGAATGGAAGATATTGCTGGAAGATAACTTGCTAAATAACGACCATAGTGTCTTACATGTTCAATTACATTCTTATTTTTTTGAGAAGAGATTACAATCTGATCTAGCATTCCATAAGTAGATAATTTCGGCGATACATCTACATCATCAGTGATAAGAGGAATTGTTCCAAAATTACCAGCAGGTGCTTTATATATTGAAATATTACCACATAGACGAACAGACGAACCAATTAAATATCGGTCTTGTTCACCTAAAATAAAAGATATAACAGGATTACCATCACGATACGAAATAGTACCATTACTGGGTTGATTACTTGGAAATAATTGAAGATAAGAATTTGATCCAGCTTGATTATTTGACATTTGTTTTAATATGTTAAATAAAAAAAAAAATAAATTAATTAGAAAATTGTATTTATATGACTACCGAGACGGAGTTTCCAGAAATCTGGATACTACGAATATGGCTTACAAAAGATAACCATAATTTATTGAAAGCAGGAGCGGTTGCGGTTTCATAATTAACTTGAAGAGAGAAATCTTTATTACGAGCGTCATATACAGCATCTCCGAGAGCGAGAGCACGACCGATAAGAAAATTCTTATTAAATCTTGCCATAGAATGTCCTGTAATACCTGCTTGCGATAATGCTTTATCTAGTTCAATAAGATGTTGTGCATCAATAGATGTAGTTGTTGCCGTCTTAGTAAGTGGAACTTGACGATTTGGTTGTAATCGTCCATCATATAACCACTGATAAGAAGATACTTCATCAATTATACCTTCAAGACCAGCACGATTTGATCGTAAAATAAAATTAGGATCACTTGTAAAAGTCGTTCCAGTTGGTTTGGATATTGGATAAGTTATACTTGCGTTGATTAAATTTTTAGAATTATAAACAGTAGCATCAGTAGGCATACATAAAATAGATTTACAACGACTATTATTAATAGGAAGACGAATATTAGCAACTCTATCACTAGATAACTGTGAATATTTATAAGTTGTGAAAGAACTAAAATCATAATTAATAACTCCTCCTTCTTTCATTTTTCTCATCATAGTTGATTCATATTGAGCAGGTGGCATAACCTCTTGAACTATAAGATTTACATCTGATACTGTATAAGTTGGATCATAACTTGTAGCATCTTCAACTGATTTACTAAAAAGAAAAATATCCTGAGCTGTCGCATCCATACCCTTACCATTAACTTCAACAGAAGCATTAAAATTTAATCTTACAAATTCACCATCCGCTTCAATACTTTTAATAACAGGTTCGTGAGATGCGTTTTGAAATACGACAATAGAAGCGTTACCATTTACATATCTCTGGAAACCAATTTTCTCACCTACTACAAAAGGACACTGTGATGGAACACCTAGTCCAATATTATTTCTTTGACGAAGACGGACTGAACTAAATGATCCATTTGTGGGAACACTAGCATTCGCACCAGCTGCGTTCTTTCTATCTAAAAACATAGGATTAAGAGTTAATTTTCTAAACCTCATCACACCATCTACTTGACGGAATACTCTATTGGAATCTTCAAGTAAAAGGGTTACAGTAATTCCACCGAGAAGCATATTTGGGAACACACGTTCACTGCTCATAATACCAGAATGAAGGGGGATTAATAATTTTGCATCTATAAAATCAGCAGATGTGAAAGATGCTGTAATCGGACTAATCTCGCTAAACTGTTTAGTATATTCAGGATTATACCAGTTATTTCCATCAGATTTAGTTGATCCAACTGTGCCTCGGGTTTGAATCATATGTTTAGATGCTCCTTCTGTCATAGCACGTTTATTTTTAAGAGATTCATTTGTATGATAATCATATTTCAAAGATACTAAAGAATTATAATTTTCTAGTTCCTCAAGTAACACACCATTACTGTCATGAATTCTAAGAGACCTGATTAAAACTTGTGCACCGATATGAGAATCTAACTGTAATCTAGTCGGACAAGGAAGATTATCAATACCACTCGCAGAATATGTAGGCGGAGTAATCTTTACTTTAAACTCAAGTGCCGTCTCTTGCGGATTAAAAAATTTTAAAGTTGGGTCAATACGAAGTCTAATCTCTTGTCCAGCAGAATAATTCGTTCCATTTACAGAAGGAATACGAACGGTTCTTTGGGAGATAGGAATTTTGTCAGATGCGGTCCAATATGAAGTCATTTTTATATATATATTTACTTTAATTTTTATTTATAAAAAAAATAAATTTATTTTAATTCATTTATAATTCTTCTTTGAAAATATTCATCTAATTTATCAGTAATATTATAATTAAATATTTCAACTTGTGTATCTCTTAATATATTAAAAAGTAAAATTATATTTCTTAGATCAAACCATGACGACTGGTGAACTCTATCTGTATTAGGCTTGTTATAAATATCTCCTACTTGTTGATATTTATTATAATAATAATTTGGATTATTTTTTGGTTCTTTAATAATTTTTAAAGTTTTATCTTCTAGTTCTATACATTCTGGAATAAATTCTTTATATTCACAATCACAACCTAATATATTAATTTTAGTTGCTCCTAAACAATACGCAAATAATACAGATGATGTTCCAGTACAATAATCTACTAAATATCTAAATGGATTTTGTTTTGAATATTTATATTCTTGAATACATTTAACATTATTATATTTTTGTAATTCTTCTCCTATATCTGATTGAAATATAGAACCACATATCATAAAACTTTTACATTTATTATTTTTTACCATATCTAAAATTTTATATCTATGATGATTACATACAACTGAATCTACACAACAGTAATATGTCGGATACATATCTATTTCTTCCCAGTGGCGAAAACCTAAACACATACCTACCCATTCTTTATCTTTTAGATAATTAAAATCAAAATCTTTAAGTGATGGTCCATTTCCGACGACGAATATTTCACTCATATATATAATTAATATACTTTTTTATTTAAATATAAACTTACATGATTATCTGACAACAGCCCCAGATGATTCTACATTAGATAGTGATGCAAGTTTTTGTTGAGGGACAGGTGCTTTTTGTAGATTAGATACGTCTTGTTGTGATGCTTGTTTCTCTTGTTCCTCACCGACAACCTCAGAACCTCCACTCACTAAACCTGCAAGTCCACCCGCTAAATTTAAGGCAACTCCAATAGGTGCTCCAACTCCTGTTAAATCCATAGCAGTTCCTGCTAATTCAAGACCAGCCGAAACTATACCAGCTTCATTACTTAATCTTTCAGCAGAATTATTACCGATTATTTTATGAGATTCTAAATCATCTGCTAGATCCAAAGCACCTAGTCCAATAGTTAAACCAGTAGACGCAATACCTAGTTTACCAATTGATGATGCCTTTTGACCAATAGATTCACCGACTGATACATTTTCTTGTAAGAAAGATTTAGCACTATTTAATAAATCTGATCCTGCTGTATCATCTCTGACACCTTGAATAGCAAACTGTTCTCTTCCAAATAAAGCGTCTTCTGTTGCATTTAAAACTGCTTCTCCTATCTGAGGTGCTGATTTAATAACCTTACCGACAGCTTGTATGTCTTTACCTTTACTAGCGACTTGTCCACCTACTGCTTCTCCTATACTTTTCTCCTGTGATGTTTCAAGATTAGCTTGTGATGCTGCTTGTTTAGTTATATCTTCTTGTCTTTTTGATATAGCAACAGCGTTAGACTGTCTAATCTGTTCATTTAATTTTAAAATTCCTTCGTTATGTTGATTTCCCATAGACAGAACCGAGTTAAAACCATATGAATCCATTTATATATAATATTTAAATTATTTTTTTTTTGAATTTAAATGTTTTTTCCATAAGTCTGCGTCTGCTGTTGTTCTTGTTTTTCCTCCCATCACAAACGAGTAAATTCTTGCGACTGCCCATTGCTGTGGTGACATCTTTTTACCTGCTCCACCCTTTACTCCTCTTATATTACGAACGCTCTGGGGATTGCCTCTGTGTGCAGCTAAGCCACGGTCATATACTTTATCTAATATTGACATAGATATACCTGTTTTTCTTGATATATCTTTTTTAGAATTTGGTTTATCTAATGGTTGTCCATATCTTTTATTATATTTCATTTTATTTGTTGTGACCATTTATTATGTTAAATTAAATCTTTTTTTATAACTTTTTATATTTTGTTGTCTTGATGTGCTCTCACCCCACAACACATACCAGCTGAGACTTCCTGCTGATTCAGGATTACTTATATTATCTTTTTTATGTCTGGATCTATATCTTGTCCGTTGTTCTTTATCTTTTGTTATAGTATAATCATCATATCCTGATGCTCCGAAATGCGTCGTTTTAGTTCTACCATTTTCTCTTGTAAATACTGCTTTTAATTTCTTACCTGATTTATCTGATTTACTTATAACAACTTTCATCTCGTTATAATATTTAAAATAAAAAAATATAATATATAAATATGTCAACCATTCATTCTACATTTAAAAAAAAAGATTTACTTACAGTAATTAAAAACAATAAACTTAATATTAATATCGATTTATCCCGAGATAAAATAGCAAAAGAAATTTGTAAATATATTGATGAATATAATCTTCAATATTTATACAAAGAAAATACTCGTAGAACATTAAGTATTCGTGATAAAGAACATATTATTAAAATTTGTAGAAAGATTAAAACATTTTGTAAATCTGGTTTAGATATTAATAAAGGAATATATAATAGTTTTGATGAATTAATTACTGATACTATATTTATATCTTCTTACGGAGAAATATCAACTGTAAGAAAAGTGGTTAAAATAGTTGAAGATAATATAAATATTAAATTTCCAATTGTAATACCTGATTATATTAAAGAAGAAATTCAAGAGAGAAAAAAATATAAAATAGATCAAGTCCCTTGTTTGCAAATTAAGAGGGGTTCATTCTATATAGATTTAGTTTAGACATTCCATGATAGTTTTGACATAATCAATCCTATCTTTTCATTTCTTTCTTTCTTTTGTTCTAGAAGAGCAAGACAATATACAGCTTCACATTTTTGTTTAACAAATTTTTTCTTTTTCTTCATAGGTTTTGATTTATCATCTATAACACTATCATAACATTTGATAAGACCTTTAAGAGTATCTAATTCACTTTGCTTGACTTCTCGCATCTCTTCATCAAGCCAAGCACAATATGCTTCTGTATCTTTTATATCAGGTTCTTTCATAAGTTTCATCTGCTTTCTCGGTGCGATGATAGATCCATTCATTATTATTGTTGTTATGTAAGTCTTCAATTCTAAAATCAAATTTATTTTTGATAGTTGTTGTAATAAGCATGTAGAAGTGTCCCTAAGGATGTCCCACGATTGCCGCTAATCTCTAATAATTTTTCTACTCCGTCTAATTGTAAAGATTCTATAACTATTTTATTAATACTACTCGTACCAAGACCTAATTTTGAATCTTTATTTAATGGATCAATATATTCTGTTGTTGCTCTGGTCATATGAGTTGATACTAAATCATTCGTCATTTGTTTTCCCGTATCATCTTTAAACATAATATCATCTTTCATATTTTTTATATATTGTAATAAATCTGATTTTAAAATTTTATCTTCTATTTTTGTTAATACTAATCCATGTTTATCTGCGGTTTTATATACACCTCTTGATATAAACATATTATTATAATGTTTAACTATATAATTTTGATTTAACTTTTCTTCATCTGTTAACTTATCATATTTTGATTTCTTAATTAATTTTAAAGAAGCTACTTCATTTCTAAATAAATATTTATATATTAATGATAATATTAAAGATGTTTGAAATTTCTTAGTAATTTTTAATTTTACTATACATTTTTCAATATCATCTGTTGTCCATGTTTTTAATTTTAAATCAGTTTTCTCTGATACAACATTCTTACTATAATTATCAGATTGTTTTTTATTTAATTCTCTTACTTTCTTTCCGTAAAATTGTCTTAGATCATTATCATCTATAACAGATAGAACGGCTGTGAGAGTATTTCTTTGACTTGTAATATGTAGTGGAGATATTACTCCTAATACATCTTCTTTATTTTTTAAATATTCAAAATTTACTGGTGGAAAAGGTTGTGTATTATTTAATTTACTATATAAATTTCTTAAACTATTAATATATTGTTTGATAGAACTGTCTTTAAGATTAGGTTTAGTTTCTTTAATAATATCAATTACTTCTTGAATATCCATTTATATTAATTATATTTAATATTTTAAGTATGTAAACGAAATCAAATTTATTATAATAATATAGGAAGATTATTAGCACGTTCGAACTCTTCTTTAAATTTTAATACTTTATTTAAATCTTTTAAACATTTTTGAGTTAACACCCCATTTATAGTTTTACTATAAATCCATATATTCCTTTTCTTATCGTGTGATATATTTTTATAACCAGTTGTATTATTTTTAAAATGTCCTTTGTTTAAAAAATTTTCACTGATTGTTGCCCATCTAAGATTATCTTGATTATTATTAGATTTGTCTCTGTCTATGTGGTCAATATGAGGTTTGTTTTCTGGATTATCTAAGAAGCATTCACCTACTAATCTATGTATACCAACACATCTTGTTTTTCTCTCAGATTTTGATTTATCCATTAACATCACATTGTGATATCCAAGTTGATTTTTATGCGGTTTAAGAAATCTATTTGATTTACAAGAAAATACACGTCCATCTGGATATACTTGATAATTTTCAAAATCTTTAACAACTTTATATAATTCCATATAACTATCTATATATATTATATTTGAAAAATAAACGCACTAAAAAAAATATTAATATATTAATATATTATTTTTAACCTAATAATTCAATAAAGTCAAAATCTGTATCTGACCAAGGGATTGCATAATAACTATAACCATTCTGGACCATATATTCTATCATTTCTTCATCTGTTGCTGAACCTTCTTCTAATTTTCTTTCAAGTTCCACAGAGGTCTCGTCGTCGTCCAGCGCATCTTTTACTTCGCTGATAAAATCTTCTCTTGTATATACACTAATATCACGTATATTTTCTAAATATTGTATGAGTTTATTTGTTCTTTGATTATCACTAAGATGTTCGTACCCTGCATTTGTCTGTAAATCTGATATGAATTCTTCAATAATTACATCATTATTATTTCTATCATTGGAGTGACACTGTTCAAGATAATAAGTGTGTTCAAGTAATAATTGTTTATCATCAGATATTTTTTTAATATCTTGTGATGATTTTATTTTATGCTCTAAGAGTTCTTTTTCAAGAGCAATAATTCTTGCTTCTTTTTCGCCAAGTTCTTCTGTGAGGTTCTCAACCATCTCAAATGCTTGTTCCATAGTTGCCATGTTAATTGTTTATAAAATTGTTGAATTCTAGAATCAAATTTAGTTATGACGACATGGATGTATGGAACTCTTGTAATCACAAATAAATTTGATTCTGGAATTCAACAATTTTATAATCAATAAATAATGGTCTCTAAAATGAATAAAGCTGACCTATACAAAGCATACAAAGCACTTGAACAATCTCATATGAAGATTGAAATGGAGCTTAATGAACTGAAAGAAAATATGCTACAATTTTCTCACGATTTTGATAGTGATGAGAAAAATAAATATTATAAAAAAATTGGTGAAGAAAATGAAAAACTAAAAGAAAAATATGAAAAATTTAGAGTTCGTAATTGTGATAGAATGGAAGAACTTGTAAAAGCACTTTCTCCATGGAAAAAGAATCATCAAGACCATAAACGTATTCTTGAAGCGATTGTTGAACTAAAAGAAGAACATCAAAAACTTTTAGATGATATTGAATTACATCCTGATTATGAAGAAACTATTAAAAGCACAATAGAAGAATTTATAAAATCTATGAAAGAAAAAATTGATGAAGAGAGTGATGATGAGGAAGATGCAGCACAAGCAGCAGCGTTGGCGGCGTTTGATAATGATAGTGATGATGAAGAAGTAAGTTTTTGTGGAGTAAACGGTCACCGTTGTGAAGAATGCACAGATTGTGCGAGAAGTAAAGTATGTGATACGTGTAAGTGTGTAGGGGGTTGTTATGAAGATTGTCTAAGCAACCGCTAGTGATTTCCATTTCTTTACTTCACTTTCCAAAGATTTAATTTGATCTTTTAAATTTTTAATATTATGTTTTTCATCATCACGAATATAATCTTTAATTTTTTTATCATATTCATTTTCTAATCTTGTTTTAAGTTTATTTAAAATTTTATCATTTTTTTCTTTATTTTCAAGTTGTATGGCTGCTTCACCTGATCTAGCAGATGATAGTTGTTCTTTTAGGTTTTCAATAGTATCACTTAGTCCTTTACAATCTGATACTTGTTCATTTAACATTTTATATCTAAATAATAAATTTTTGTAAGGATGAGTATTCTCTACATCATCTTTTAATTTATTTCTATATTCTTGATCTACTATACTTTTATAATTAAGACTTTCTTCTTTTGTATTTTCTAGTTCTTTACAAACAAAATCATAGTCTTTTTGCATCTTTAAATCTTTTCTATATTTCATCGCTTTTTCTCTGTGTCTTTCATTACTAGTCCATATATCTAATACAAATTCCATAAACGCATCACTATTCTTTTGAGTTCCAATATTAATACATTTATCACCATTAAAAAATAAACTATATTTCTTTCTTGTATTTTGATACTCTGGTTTTGTGTATTCTAATCCATAAATATACTCTGTTATCTTTTCATACATATCATCACTCATTTATATTAATATATATTTATCTTTAAATATTTCTATAAATATTTCTATAAAATAATTATAAAATAAATATACAATATCACAATTTCTGTGGAATAAAATAGAAATTTATTACTTTTTCTAATATTTACTACTCTTTACTATTATAAATATAATTCAGTATTAAAAAGTGTCCTATATGATTACTATATACCTCCATTTTTATGTTTATTCCAATATTTTTAAAATTTATAAAATTTATTTTATAAAAAATTTATTTTTTTTTATTTAAATTTAAATTTAAAATAAAAAATTTATATTATTTTTATTTATGTAAACTTGAGAATAAGGTGTAAAATGGAGTATATAGGACTTATATAGAGAGAAATAATATAATTATAATATTTACTACTTCTTAGTATTTTAAAAATCCTGAGAATCACTTTTTTTCCATTTTATACTTTTTAAATTTTAGGTTTTTCATTTAAAATCTGAGATACTATATTGAACCGATTATCAGGGATTTTTTTAGTAATTTTATATATAATAGAACTACCAGTATCTACGTTAGCAAGTGTTTGATCAGGACGATGTATGGAAGTTTTAATACTAGTAATTGTTTTAGGTCTTGTAAATATAAATTCCATATTAGTAGCAGTATTAACATAGTAATCAGCGTAATCAGATATTTTAGGGATAACACCGATGACAGGATAAAGTTCACCAGAATCTCTACCACCGATATAATCCGAACTATCTAATATATCCGATCTAACACAGAAATATGGATCAACAAGTTTTCTAGGAAGATTAGGTGCGGTTAATTTAACAGATGTAGCAGGTTCAGTTATAGCAGGGAATTGTTCGAATGCGAGATTAGGTCTAAAATAATCATTTACAGGACCAGTATTAGCTGTTGTGAATGAAGGAGTGATAGGCAATTGAAGCGTATACATTCCAGCACCGAATATATTTGTAGGAAAATCCATAGTAGAAGTTTGACCTACATTAGCATTAGTTAAAGCATATGGAAGAGCAAATTTATTATCATTACCAATACGAGTTGTTAAATCATTAGAAGAATCTCTTGAAGCATTAAATTGTTTATATTCAAAACCAAGTCTTCCCCAGAAACCATCATCCCATGTATTCTCAGAGTAACCGAAATCTTTAATAATAATACCTGTCAATTGATCATATATTGCCCATGGTTCTAAATTTGGATTAAGAAAATCAATCTGATAGTCTTGACCATTAACTGTTATTGGATTAATATTATTAGCTGTATAAGGCATCATATTTGGCGTATAATTAGATGAAAATAATCTTTTATTTATTTTATAAACTTTATCACCAGCTGTGGGAAATTCAGGGACAATCTGTTCAGTATGTTTATCATCAGCAGAAATACCACCAGCAGTAAATCTATTTTGAACTCTCTCAGGACTATGTAGATTAGATATTTCAAATCTATTCGAAGTACTATTATAATCAAGTAAAGGTTCATTAGCACCTAGATATATTTTTTGAATATAATTACTACTTTCAATTTGTGTCTGTGAAAAAGGTGTAGGCAACATCTGATTTATTTGTGCTGGATCGGTTGTTTTCTGTAAATATCCATCAGTCAAACCAATACATATATTTCCATATGAATTAAAATGAACATCCCAACCAAAATTTGTTAATAATATTGATTTATTTGTAGTTGATCCATTTCTATTTAAATTAAATAAATTATTAGGAATTGTCGTAAATGATGCGTTTAATGTATTGTCATCAAGTATACCATTATGAGATGTAGTAACTGCTATATAATCATATGGAGCACCAAATATTGAAACTCTTTTAAAACAACCAAACGAATAACCATCATCCCATGAACGACCATCAGTATATATATTTTTATATTGTGGATTAAAATCAAAAAATATTGGAACACTATTTAATAAATTTACACCAGAAGCATTAGACAACATATAATCATTACCAAGTATATATCTATAACTTGCTGATAAAGTTTGCTTTTCTAATTGACATAAAGCATCCATATGTAAAAATCTTGAATTATTAACAGTTGTATATCCATTTAATTGATTCCATTTATTTTCAAATAACTCAGGATAATTACCTTGTTCCATCATAATCGCATTTAATTTTTCTAGGGTTTCTTTTTTCCATTCCATATTAAATATAATTTCATGTGGACGTTCAGTATTCGTAGTCCCTCTCCAAAATTGACTTGCGTTAAGAGCAAATACATTACCGAATATTCCACCCGCCATAGTTTTAACTGGTTGAGATGGAATCACAGTATTTATTAAATCTTTGTAATAAGTAGCAAACTCTCTACCTCTCTCCCATAGTTCTGGTCTTTTTACTCCAATATATTGATATTGTGATAAATATATATTAGCATTATCATATTGATCAACAGAACCATTTACAGCTTGTTGCCAGCTTGTAAATTTATCTTTATTAGATGTAAGAGGTGAACCTGCATAAAATGTATGATATGTAGGTGAATTAATCTCAACACTTACTTTTCTATCAGTTGATAAAGAAGCATTAGCATCAAATATAGCATCAGACCTTATATAATTTGTCTGAGGTTGAGATTGTTTTCTTAATTGAGATGTAAAACTATCTGCTATTTCATCTGGTGATTTAAACCCCGCATCAATTTCTATATCTAATTTTTCAATATATTCAACATAATTTAAAAGAGCAGGTGTATCAAAGGATGCGTTAACCCATACTGGATCTAATGTTTGTGATTGACTACCATATCTAGTATCATCAGCAATATAAATTTTAAATCTTGAATTATCATTTTTAGGTCTATAACCTATTAAACCTGCTGTCGGTTTTACTCCAAAATAAAACATATCATCAGAAACTATATAAGCAGAAACTTTACTACCATTATATGATGCTGATAAACTTGTAGATACAGCATATTCACCTGATATTTTTCCATATTCAACACTATCAAAATCCTCCCATGTTGTCCTTAGATTAGGAACTGATTTATTCAAGAATAATCTAGGAAGATTAAAAGTATTCTCTCCATTATTTGTCTTATAATAATTATACAATATACTAAATTTATTTGAAAATACTTGTTGTGATACAGTTACATTATTTGCAGTTATCCGCTCATATCCCAGTATTTTCTCGTTAGATCCATTTATAGGAATTTGTTTAGATAATTCCGTATATGTAAAAGATTTAGTTTCATTAAACGTAGTATCCAGTTGAATAGCATTAGCATCACTACCTATTTCAGATATAAACGCATTATGAATAGATACTCTATCACCTTGTTCTACGTGAACACCACTACCAAGCTTATTAGTAAATAACGCAGGCTGACTTCTATCACCACCCAGATATTCAGATGACTGTTTGTTATTGCAGTCAAGTAATTGAATAGATTCCATATTAAATAGAAAATATAAAATTTAATATATGTTAATAAAAATATTATTAGAAACAATTTGCATAGAAATCATCATCATTCCTACTTAACGCACGATTAATAGTTTGTTTTACAGCAACTCTATGATTTTCTTCTTCTTTCTTCTTCTTTTTTTCTTCTTTACGAGCCTTACGGACTGTTTCATATCCAGCAAGAGCATCTGCTGTTGCCTGTGCTGATGCCTGAGATGCTATACGTTTAATATCATCTTCACTAAAATTATTTGTAATATTTTTTGTTTCATGTGTTATATTGTTTATAACTGGTCTTTTGAGTTCTTTTTCTTCTTTTACTATATCTTCTTGAATTTGTTTTTTTGATTTCATAGTACCTTCTTTACGAGCAGCAGCATTTTTACGTCTTGTTTCTAGTGCCTTCTCACGAGCAACTTTTAATTTTTCTAGTGCTTCTGGTGTCATCTTACGAGTTCTTTTAACTTTTTTTATAGTAGGAGCATTATCAGCAAGACTAGTTGCTTTTTTAAATACTTCATCAACCTGTATTTGTTGTTTTTCTTCTACAATAGGTTCTTCTTCATCTTCTTCTTCTTCTTCTTTAATATCTTCTTCTTCATCTTTAAATTCAACAGTTAAATTTTTATCTTCTTCAACATTCGGTAATAAATCCATTTCTATTATTAACTATTAATATTTAAATTTATATATAAAATTAATAAATATTTAAATAAAAAATATATATTTCTATAAATGAGTTATTCAATATCAAATATAGCAAGAGAAGAAGATTATCCAGATGTATCTATTATAATGCCTATATATAACAGAAATAAATTTAAAAGATTAATATTAAGTAATATATTAAAATTAGATTATAATAAATCAAAAATAGAATTTTGTTTATATGATGATGGAACTGAACCATTTTTTATAGATGAAAAAGAACAAGAACATTTTATAAATATAATAAAACCTATTACATTTAAATATAAATATGATAAAGTAAAAAAAAGTATTGGATATAAAAGAAATGCTTTGGTTAAGTTAGCTACACATAAATATATAGCTTGTATGGACTCAGATGATATATATATGAGTTCATATTTAAAACATTCATTAAATTTATTATTACAAGAAAAGTTAGGGTTAGTTACATCTCCACAGATGTTATTTTTATATCCATATAAAGACTGGAAAATGACAGGAATAGATTGTGAAGTAAAAAGGATGGGACATGAGGCGACATTTGTATTTACAAAGAAATATTTTAAAGCTATGGGAGGTTTTGAAACAAACGGATATGGAGAAGGTGTTAAACTTATAGATGGAATGAATGAAAAAAAAATAGGAAAAACAAAAATAGATAAATGTATGATATGTATCTGTCATAAAGAAAATTCTGTAAATAAAGATTTATTTTTAGATAAAGGAGATATAGAATATAATCTGAGTGAATATGATAAGAGTTTAATTAAAGATTGTCTAGGCATCTCTGACGTGTAATACTACCGTAGTCTTACCTTGAAGATCGGTTGCAAGTGTTTCATCAGCATATACAACATCTATTTCAACCGTAGATAAAAATAAATCAGTAGTATTATTTAATTTAAGATAAACTCGTTCATTCGGTTCAAAGAATAAAGCACCTACACGTGTTCCTGTGTTAGCAAACGCTGGGACATGATAAAGTATTTTAGAATTTGCTCCTTTCGCAAGATTAACCGATGAGAAAGTCATATTTTTAATTCTTATAAATAATGATTGAGTTCCTTTTAGTTCAGGTTGACTATCTGATTGAAAAGTTAAAGTATATGGAGAAGCAGCTGCTGTAGTATTAGGAACATTTACAAGAGATCTATTTGGAAAACCCATCAAGAATTGAGTATTACAACGAGCAGTATTGTAATATCTAACATCAGGAGCGAAAAAGAATGAAACTTTATAATCACACTGTCCATTTCCATTTAATCCAAGTTGATTAATTCTATTTATATTTTTTGAAAATTCTGTATCTATGTCTTCTGCTTGTTGAAGTGCTCTACCTAATTCATTATTTCCAGCATCAGAACTTAAAAATACATGTGCCCAATAATCTGTATATGTTGGAATTTCCGTGCCATCTCCCGATGTATATCCATAATATTCGTGATTAGTAATATCTACACCTTGAAACTCATTAATTATAATATGTTTACCAGCGACTAAATCAATCTTTGGATATAAATATCTACAAGTCATTCCAACTGGTTTTACATTCGAAGCACTTGTTCCAGAAGTTCCATCACATAAAACAGTTATAACACCCTTATCATCTTCAAGGGAAATTTTAACTCTTTCATTTTGTATATTAAAATGAATCTTTTCTATCACATCAGCAGAAGCATTTTTAACTGCTCCATAATTAAATGGGATCATAGTAAGAGCACCTGCTTGATCAGCACCAGCAAATTCAACACTTATATCTCCCCCATTAGCAATTTGTAAAACATAATCATAAAAATTATCACCGTCAAGATCATCAAAATAAGAAGGAGGTTCATCTTCAAGTGCTCTACATAAACCAATTCTATGATAACTAGTTGAAGCATTTATAGTAACACTAAAAGAACCATTTGCTAAACTTATTGGATAATCAATTCCAACACAAGATTTATCATTAAGTGCTGGACAAGTTAATTTACTAAGACCAGCATCCCAAGTATAATTATCACCATCACCAGTACCATTATACTCTGCTCCCATCCAACTTGCTGATTTATTAGTTTCATTTTTAGATGAATCAGTATTAGTTACTTTAATATCCCATCCAAGCCAATCTAAACCACTACCATTTCTTAGTGGAGTGATAGATGCTCCTGCGTTTCTCCCAGCAGAAGCATTTTGCATCAACATAGGATGCCATAGTGCTCTGTTTAAAGATGCTTTCATCATTCTAGCAATATTATCAACATTACCAGAAAAATTTTGAATTAAATTTCCATCTAAAACTACATCCTCTGTCCCAGTTCCTTTATATAATTCTTCTGGATCAATAGCGAATGATGTTGACCATGGAATAGATAATACACTTCTCTGTTTTCCAGTATATTCAGTAATTTCTTCACCAAAATAAAAAGAGTAAATACTGTTTCCCTCATTAAGATCTATATTACCAGAACGATTAATTTTAACACTCTGAACTGCTACCTCAGAGTTAGCTGGAATTTTAAAAGTATCATTAAGATTGTTTTGATAAGAATATGATTTATTTAAACCTTCTTGATTATAACCAGAATTAAGATTCTCGGGAGTATTAGATGTTACCAATAAAGACATTTTATATATATAATTTTTATTTTTTAATAAATAAAAAAAATATATAAATAATATGCCAACAAAATTTATGAAACCTGTTTTAAATAATGGACAGGTTGATAGTCCACTACAATTTAAAGTAAAACACGATACAAATATAGCAAAAAAAGTTAGACCAAAACAAGTATTTGAATATAGTTCAAAGAATACTACTACTCCTCCTCAGACTCGCTCTCAGACGAGGAAGAAGAAATAGTATCATCTTCGGATTCATCCTCGCTTTCAGATATATCAACATCAAGATTATTTTCACGTGCTCTACCTTCAAGTGCTCTCTCAACAATATCTTTACATTCATTAATTTCAATTCGACATAATATTTCGTAAATATCTCTGATAGCATAGTCAATATCCTTATAAGTAGTTTCTTCTTTTTTAGGCATAATAATTTAAGTTAAATATCTTAGAATTTAAATCAAATTTCTTTTTTAATTTCATCGGGAAGGTCAACTTCACCACCAATCATCTTTCCGTTTTCATATATAATTTCTTCAAAGTTTTTAAGAGCAGTACCATCTTGAACTTTAAGATAAAGAAAATTATATTTACCTTCAATAGCTTTATGATAAATTTGTAAAAAAGTTTTAATATCATTAAATGGAGGATGAAATTCTTCAGCAATTTGCATCAGTTGTTTATTATTAGTTTGTTTAAATATAATAACATCAGTAGCATTATTTCTAAGAATAGTATCAACAGATTTAAAATTTTGAGTAAATACACCCATAAGACCAATATTATGATGACGATATCTAGTTGCTAAAAAACTTACTTCATTATTTCTTTTCATGTTAGAACCAAGAATATCATCAAGTAATAAAGCAATAAAGGGCATATCTTTTTTTTCACCATATGATTTTTGTGTTTCAATTAAAGTTGAAATCATACCATCAGTATAATAATCTTGAACGTCAAATGCTTTACGAAGAAATCTTGCCGTAGGATCATTTAATATAGTGTTTGATATGATATTCACAGTATCAAAATAATTTTGTCCGTAGAACCCTTCTTCACGTGGACGTAATAACATATTATTTATAAGAGTAGTCTTACCAGATTTAACTGCTCCGATACCCAATAATAATGCTGGTGGTTGCGGAATAAACGGATGAACTGGTTTAATGCGTTTATCACGGGGTTCTTGCTGGACAGCTAATACCTTAGGTGTAGCGATAAAATTTGTATCATCATCATCTGACATATTTATATATTTATATATATATATTTTTTATTTAAAATTTTAAATATATTAATCTATAAAATGATAGGTGAAATTTGTAAAGGTCCTAATTTAAATAAATTAAAAGAATTAAAAGATAATATTAATTGCAATGTTTATTGTGAAACTGGTGTATTATATGGTGGTAGTATTATATTACAGATGAAATCAGATAAACCTTGTCATTTTATAGGAATTGATTTATTTACAGGATATTATGGAAACTCTTACGATCCACATAGAAAAGTAGATTTAACAAATCATTTAGATATAGTTAATGAAAATATTAATAATAATAATCCACATAACCATACTTTTGAATTAATAAAAGGTGATTCAAAAGATAAAAAAATATGTGATAAAATAAAACATAATATTGATTTTTTATTTATAGATGGAGACCATTCAACTATGGGTGTAAGAATGGACTTTTTAAATTTAAAAGATAAAGTTAATAAAAATGGATTAATAGTATTTGATAATTATAACGACCCTTCGTGGTCAGAGGTTAAACCAGAAGCTGATAGATTATATGAAGAATATAAAAATGAGTTTAAAATAAAATTAGTTTATGGACATATGTTAGTTCTTGAAAAACTTTAAGATTTATTTATATTTTCATAATTAATACTTAAACCATCTTTAATATCAGAAACATCCCAGTAACCTCCACCAAACCATCCTTGTTTTCTTTGAGGCATCCTATTATTTAAATTAACTATTTGTTCTTCAACTCTACTAAGTTCAATAGCATGAAGACTACTTCTCTTATTTATATCAATAACTATATTTTTAATATCATGTAAATCTTTTTGTATTTCTTTTAATATTTCTGCGTTCGATTTAACGCTCATTATAATTAGTAACTATTTAAATCCAAAACAGAATTTGTATTTAAATTTAAAATCCTTTCTTGAAAATTAATATAATTTTTAATATGATTTTTATATTTATCTAAACAAAAATCTATACGTTCTTTATATAAATTATCAATAGAATATCTAGGAGCACCACCAAGATTAAAAAATCCTTGATCCAATCTATACACTAAATTTTCTTTTTCATATATTTCAGTAAGCCAGTCATCACATCCCCAGTTCTTCAATTCAACTGGAAAATATTCATTAAATATCCAGTAATGTTTCCAAGATACAATACTCTGTGTTATTAATTTATCATCAGGATTTATTTGTAATCTTCCTTTATCTTGAAGACCTACAACACCAATATCTTTATTTTCTTTTAAAACTTTTATAGCATCATTAATAAAATTTTCATTTGTAAAATGAATATCAGAACCACACTGTAGAAAATAACTATTATGACCACCATTTCCCATCATAGCTTTATCAAATAATGAATTCCATATATGAACAACATTACCTTTATATTTATCTGGAAATGGATACATATAGACGTCTGCATTTTTCATAGCATCAAAATGTCTTTTAATATCTTCTTGTTCTTTAATATTTGAATATAATTTATCATCTTCTTGATATCCTAAATAAATTGTATATCTATGTTCCCAGTTGTAATACTTGAAAAAACTTTTAAAAAAAAAATTATATAAATCAGTATGTTTAAATGTATTCATATCAGGTGTAGATTTAATTGGAATTATTACAGCAATATCCATCGTTTGAATTAAATCTTTTTTATCCATTTTAATATAATATAAATATATTTTTTTATTTAAATATGAACTTATTTAATGATGATACAGAATATTTATTAATTGATAAAGTAGATGATTTTCATTATTTCAAGAACATACAAAGTATAGCAGATTATTTAAATTTAACTAAATCACAAACAACCGCAATACACGCTTTTTGTTTTAAAAACTATACAAGACAACCGAAAACTAAATTATTTATACAAAGACTATATATACAAAATTCATTACATCAACCAGAAAATACTTTATTTATATGGGATTATAAACAAAGAATGAATCATAAAAGAGCAGTTGCACTTAAATATTATTATCAAGAATATTAAATTTATTTGTATATATAAATGACAACATTAAATGATTTTAGTATTGATCAGTTGATGTTGTTTATTGTGGGTGTTATGGGAGCAACTGGTGCTCTTTGTTTATCAATACAAAGATCTAAATGTAAGAAGTTAAAATTATGTTGTGGATTAGTAGATTGTGATAGAGACGTAGATGCGGTTATAGCGGATAGTGTGGGAGAAAGAAGACCATCCTTAAAACCAAATGAACACAGATTATCACTAGAATTAAGAGAACCAGAACCAGAACCAGAACCAGAATCTATAAAGTCATAAAGTCTTCAACAGTTTCACAAAATATTATATTAGTACCATCTGGAAAAAATTTATATATAAAATCAGTTTGATCCGTAGCATCACGGTCACCTATAATAATATTATTATATTTACTTTTATCAGTAGTTTTTAATAATTCTTTTCTTATATCAGAAGTCTGTGCGAATATAAATATTTGTTCAGGTTTAACAACACCATTTAATATATTTTCATTTAATATAAAATATATATCTTCAATATTATTTTTAATTGCTATAACATATTCGAAACTATCAACTTCTTTACAAAATTCTTCTTTTGATACATCAGTAGGTTTTAATATATTGTAATAAACCAGACTTATGCGATTACCTTCAAATGGAGCAACTTCATGCCAAAATTTACTTCCATCAAAAGTATAAAATTTATTCTTAATATCCACAGGTGTGGGTGGATTATCTTTTCCATCAAAATATACAAGTAGTTCACCACCAGTATAATCACCAAGTGCTATTATATATGAATCATATTCATTATTACGATCAATATGTTTTTTAATTTTATAATTACGATTAAATTGTATAGAAGTAAATTTAAAATCTTTTAAATTATCTTCACCAAGTTTCCTAGCCATTTCATATACTTCTTGTAATTCAGGTTTTAATTTCTTATCAGCAATACTATAACCTTTTTTATTTACACCACCCCATCTCTGTCTAACCAAACCACCTACAAATCCTTCATATGAACTATCACCGTCTTGTAATACATTTAATCTTGATTTTAAGGGAGGAATTTTAACATTAATTAATCTATCAGTTAGTTCATTCATTATTTATTTTTTTATAGATAAAAATTTTTTATATAAATAAATATATATAAACATGCCAACCAAAAAAGAATCCATGGAATTTGTAAGAAAATTCAAAGGTGCTTTAAGAGAACAAGGTTTAAAATCTCCATCCACTATGTCAAGTAGTGAATTAAATAATGCTATTGATAAAGCAGTTGAAAAACTACCTAAGACTATATCTAATGAATGGAAAAAGATGAAATTAAAATCAGAACCATCACCTGAGGAACAAAGTAATGTGACGAAAGCAATCAAAAAAGATCAATTTAAAAAAGGAACATTCGGTGGTTCTGCTCCTGTCCCCAAACGAGATACTATGAAGAAAGGTTCAAGTAAATAAATTTAATTTAATTTTTTTTATAATAGTTATATAATATTATATTTATGCCTTCACATAAACAAACTAACGAGTTTATTAAAAATTGGAATAAATATTTTGCTATTAAAGGTTATAGTAAGTTGAATATAGCTGAAAAAAATAAATTAGTTGAAAGTAAAGTAAAAGCATTAGTAAAGCAATCAAGCATCGGGGAATATTTAAAAATTCAAGATGAATGGAGGAAATTAAATGGTAAGTCAGCTCTCCTTACAAAATCGTCCACACCAGCACCTAAAAAAGCACCACCTAAACCTATAAAAACAGATAGGGCGAAGCCATCTCGTTTGGAAAAAAAAGATAGACCTGCTGTTATAGATTTAAGAACTAAACCTAAAAGAGTGGGACAAATGAAAGATAAACAATTATTTCAAACTGCTATGGGAATTATGACGCAAACGGCAAAAGAGAATGATAAATATATTTTAGTTTCTAAAAGTGAATATAAAGAAAGTGATATAACACCATCACGAGAAACTCTTCGCACATCTGATAAAGAATTAAAATCACGTCTTTCTAAATTTAAAAGAGAAAATAAACCTATTGTAGTTTTTAAAGAAAGGGTTAAAGGTCATAGTTTAATGAAAGACCACGATATACACTATATAACAAGTAAAAATGCTTGGGAAAATAGAAGCGGAAAACCGAAACCTTCTAAAAGAGTTGATTATAAAGAAGAATATGGAGTGAAATAAATAAATTTATTTTTTTCCTTTATGTTTTTTTCCTTTCATAATACTTCCATCAGGCATACGGTGATATCCAGCTGGAACTTTTTTTATAACTTTTTTTTTAGTTGTTGTTTTCTTTTTAACTTTTGTTTTATACATTTATATATTTATTAAATAAAATAAAATATATATAAATATAAATGTTGATTAATGGGAATTGTTTAGAAGAAATGAAAAATATTAAAGATAATTCAGTTGATTTAATATTTTGTGATTTGCCTTATGGACAAACATCTTGTAAATGGGATTGTTGTATAGATTTAAATTTATTCTGGAAAGAAATTATGAGAATAAAAATACTTAATGCTCCTATTATTATGACTACTACAACGAAATTCGGTGTTTCATTAATACAATCAGCACCTAAAAAATGTCCTTTTAGATATGATTTAATATGGTGTAAATCTGCTCCTTGTGGATTTTTATCTGCTAAAAAGATGCCTATGAGAAAACACGAAATGATATATGTATTTTATGAAAAATTACCTTTCTATGATTTATCTTCTCATAAACATAAATTTATTAAAGAAACTGTAAATAAAAGAAATGGAAAAGATGGAGTAGATAATAAAGGAATGATAAAAAATAGAAGTAAAACAGAAATACAAAATAAATATAATCCACCACTTCCAACTTCATTAATTAAAGAAGAAAAAATGAATAGTGAATTATATGGAGAACTTCCAACAACAGATAGTTATGGTGAAAAAATAGGAATAAATAAATCAGACAGGAGTGGAAAACCCAGATATGATCCACCACTTCCAACTTCATTAATAAAAGAAGATAATAATGTTATTGATGGACCTACTTATAATACAAAAAATAGAAAGACACCTATTACACGAGAACCTCCTAATAAATATAATCCACCACTTCCAACTTCATTAGTTAAAGAAAATGAAGGGTCAAACGCATATGGAAATAATACTACATATAATTATAAAGATGCTAAGAAAGGTGAAAGTATATATGATCCACCACTTCCAAATTCATTATTAGAAATAAAATCAACAAAAGGTAAACATTCAACAGAGAAACCAGTTCAACTTATGGAATGGGTTTTAAAATATTATTCTAAGGAGGGTGATACAGTATTAGACCCTACGATGGGTTCAGGTTCTACTGGTGTAGCTTGTAAAAATATGAATAGAAAATTTATAGGAATAGAGATGGATAAAGATATATATGATGGAGCAGTTAAAAGGTTAGAATAAATTTGATTTTGAAATAAATTTGATTCTAAAATAAAGTAAAAATAAATATAAATATAATGAATACAAAAACTTGTCCACATACTTTTAATGATATTCTCGAATGTAAGAAATTATCACTTTTAGAAATAAGACATGATTATCAATTATTAAAAGATTTTAAAGCAGATGTTAATCCACGTAAATTTTGTGGTAATCCAACATTATATCATTATCAATTAGAAAATATACTGAATTGTCGTAGAGATAATAAAGGTTATAAAACATTAAAAGAATGTTTTGATAATCCTGATGAATTACAAAAATTATGGGATGAGACTCTACATAGAAATAGGCGTGATAAAGATCCTTTATGTAGTGCGTGTGATGTTTATGAATGTCATAGACTAAATAGAGGTTCAATAGTATTCTTCAAAGCTTCCACCGCTAAATATATATATAAATTATTTGGTGCTCAAAGTGTATTAGATCCGACAGCGGGATGGGGTGGTAGATTATTAGGTGCTGCGTCATTAGGGATTAAATATATTGGAATAGATACAAATATAAATCTTAAAAATGGTTATGATAATATGATTAATGATTTAAATATAAAAAATTGTACTATGATTTATGAAAGTTGCTTAGATGTAGATTATTCAAAATTAGAATATGATTTAGTATTAACATCGCCCCCATATGTAAATTTAGAACTATATGAAAATATGAAACCATTTGAAAGTAAGAAAATATTCTATGAAAATTTTCTAACACCGATGATGAATAAAGTATTTGAGCATCTTAAAAAAGGAGGACATATGTGTATTAATATATCACCTATTATGTTTAAAGCATTAATGAAATCAGGTTATCCAGAACCATTCACACAAATAGATCTAAGACAACAATTAGGGAAACAATTTAAAACAAAATCACAAGATTATATTTATGTTTGGAAAAAATAAAGTTCCATTTTATTCCAATAATTTTAAAATTATAAAAATATAAAAATAAATAAATTTATAAAAAATAAATAATATATTTTTTTAAAAAATAAAATAAATAAAATTTATAAAATATATAAAATTACAAAATAAAGTGTAAAATAGAATAAGACGGTAATTACATAGGTATAATAAATAATATATAAAATATAAGACGTATTACTATATATATAAAATAAAAACGAGTTTATTTCTATTTTACTCCAAAAAAATATATAAAAAAAATTGTATTCTATTTTAATATTTTTGTTTTAAACTACTACTGTCAAGGGTGTTCTACACTCTCCACACTTATCAAGTCGAACGTCCTTGAAACAATTGCTACAAAAGTGATGTCCACACGGTGATAGTTTATAGTCGTCTTTTTCAACCTTGCCCAGACATATCTGACAATCAGGTTCATTCAACTCCCATATCTGATCTGATATATGCTTCGGCATAGACTTTTTGTCTGCTTGAACTGGCGGAGGTGTCAGGTCTCTCATAAATACTGGTTCTGGTGATGGGCGGCGTGGGTGCCGATCGAGATGATACTGTATCAGCCCACCGTGTGATATGAGGCTAATTGCGTGCGGCGACCATCTATTCATTCTGTGGAGCATATGACGCTGCTGATCAGACAACTGGTTATATCCATAGACACTATCAAAACGAATTTCAACCGAGGGGTTTTCGGAGGCCAGCAGCATGATCCCACGTGTAATACGTGATAATGAACAGTCACTACTTCTATGGTTCATAAAGCAGTGGCTACAGATGGCATTCGACGGTACCCTATCTAAATTTAGTAGGTCCGACCGCTGGGTGGCGGCTTGGCGATGACGACGTGCGGTTGCGCAAGTGCGTGCGTTGTGTCCAGTCTGTCCACAGGTGGAACACGGCATAATTCTGCGTTATATAAAGCAGACCCAGTTGGTTGTGTGAGTTTTGTTGAATGTCGAAATCAAATTTATTTGCTCCATATAG
>CERP01027458.1_pt1 | contig 28472 bp, 40 predicted proteins | sample 530801 | NCBI WGS metagenome assembly CERP01 (sample SAMEA2620991, study PRJEB7988) | marine metagenome | biome: marine biome (ENVO:00000447); feature: surface water layer (ENVO:00002042); material: "saline water (ENVO:00002010), including plankton (ENVO:xxxxxxxx)" | depth 5 m | reverse complement strand
TGCAGAAGACATGACAGCAGGTGCTGGCACAGGGGGCGTTTTTGGCGCTCTGCAGGATACGACGCAAGGTGACCTTGGGCTACCGACTGACGATTCATATGCTGAGGGTGATGCAAGACTACCGAAAGTTCTCGGGAAAGTCCAGCGAAGAGTTAAAAAAGACAAGAAAAAGCCCAAAAAAAGAAAAAAATCAAAAAAGTAAACGGAACCGCCCTTGCCATCTGATTCCCCTCGCATAAATCACAGGGTGTGAATGAAAAAATGTCTGTCGCTGAAGGCTCTTAGAGCACCTTAAATGTGGTACTACTGCGTAGGGCAAGGCAGAGGCGTTGCCTTCTAGGACTTAGTCCGACTTCGTCGTCCTCGGCTCTTAATTGTTAGTGATTCTCTTATATTCTGATATTATGTAAGGAATTAGAAATTTCAGAGGGGAATTTGATGTTGGACTTTAAAAGTCAACATCTAAATATTATCATGGATCTCGGACATTGGGTATATTCAGGAGATAACATCGATATCTCCGAACATTTCGGATTTATTTATGAAATCACTCATACTCCTACTGGCAAATGGTATATCGGGATGAAGCAACTGTGGTTTCAAAAGAAAAGGCCACCCCTAAAGGGTAAAAAGCGCAAAAGAATCACTAAAGTTGAATCTGATTGGCGGACATACACCAGTTCATCCCGGCAGCTCTGCGAAGATATTGAAAAATTCGGGAAAGAACAATTTGCCTTTGAGATTATAGAATTCTACAATTCTAAAAGTGCCTTATCGTATTTTGAAGCTAAGAGACAATTCGAAACAGACGCATTATTGTCAGAAAAGTCATATAATGGAATTATCAACTTAAGGATTTCTAAAGTAAAACTTTAATTTCTAAATTGAAAAATGATTCAGCGAAGGCTAAATAAAACTCGATGAAGTACATCTCTCTCTCCAATCTATTTCATACAGAGATTAAACAAGAGATGGTACGAATTTCGAATGAATATTGTATTCATAATATCAAGCCTAATTCGAAACTTGCGAATAATCTCCTAATTCATTGCGCTTTCAAGGTAATCAAGCAAAACATTGATAATGCAAGCAGAAAAGGGGAAAGAGTCTTGTTTATCTGGAACCCTTCTGAGTTAAATTCGAAGCATTATGCATTTCTCACCGCAGAATATAAAGCTTTTGCAAAGACCGTGAACAACACCGTAAAGCGCTTGCAAAGCTATGCAAGAGTCAAGGTTCTCACTGTTACGATCGCATTTGACCACTTTCTAGGAATTATCAACGGTTTTGGTGAGGATGCAAGCTTCTTTGTACTCACTGCTGATATCGATCGAGTGATGGAATACAAACAAGCAGGTACATTTGAAAAATTCATTAAATTTTGTGATAGAAACTTCTTGAAAGAGATCACAGATGATTTAACTCGTCCATCTACCAGGGCTCTTATTGCAACAGCCTAAATACCAGCGCAATGAAGTTTAACCAGGCTCTAGACAATGCAACTGATGTCTATCTTAACGAGAACCGCTTCCATGATATGCGTGATGCTCATAACTTGCTTATTAATGCAATCAATGCCGGTGATCCTATCGAAATTGATGAGGTGATAATGGAAACAAACGAGATTACATTCAATTTACCTAAGCAAAGTAGAAAGGTTACTATCCATGCTGCTCGTACCGGAAGATTGAATAGCGAATCTGAAGAGGATGAGGATGGTGAAAAATCATCGATCGAACATGCAGCTGATATTGCATCTGATTATGAAGATGAGGATTCAACTGGTAAGATGAAGCATGATCGAATGACTGGAGGAGCTGGCAAGAAGGCGGGAAGGATCATTCGCAACTATAACAATACTGCTGTTCAGGGGGCTACAAAAACCCTGAACAAGATGAAGCAGACAATGAAGAAATTAGGATAATGAAATCGAAATTTATACAACTCTGCCTTGAAGCAGCTCCAGAGCCAACAATTGATGAGTTACCTCCAGAGTCCTCTGAAGGTCTTGGAGCTGCTGAAGCTGGCCCCACTGAAACCTCAGATCCGGTACTCACAACTGAAGCTGAGACATATCTAGTTGGTCTCATCAAAAAAGCATTGATGATGGATATCGATGAAGAATCAAAAAAGCAAGTCCTTAATATGGGCGATGAACAAGGCAAGGTTACTGCTGAAGTTACAAAAAAGACACTTGAACAGCTAGTACATCTCATGGACATTGAAGATGGTCCGCGTGAGATAGCTAATATGCTAGATAAGGTATAGTGAATCAGGATATACAGCTCATATCCGAAGCATATGATTCAATAAATATTAACCCTGCAGAGCTTGAGGTTGGTATACAAGTTGAGATGGAGCATACAGATGATCCTGATACTGCTCGAAAAATTGCAATTGACCATTTGCGTGAGATACCAGACTACTACACTAGGTTGACGCAAATGGAGAAAAGTGCAGGTATAGAGTAGCCATCTCAGATACAGACATGTTACGTTTCGAGCATGTCGAAGAAGTTCAACTTTTATGTTGATAATGGATCTAGCAAAGAGCTCATCGGCTCTTTAGGAAAGGATGATTACTCATTCATCTCTCGACTTATCAAGTCTAAGAGTAAAGGCGGATCAAATGATATCATCGATGATATACTCAGAGCTGCTGGCTGGGATAAAGGAATAACAGAAGCAGAGTATAAGAGATCTGTTTTCGGCCCAGTAACATCGATTATTCACGAATGCTCAGATGTCTATCATCACCGTCTCAAGCAGATACTCGATCATAAGAATCGGCACACAGCCTTTAATGACGCATTACAGAGCGGGCGCCATATCAGCATCTCCGATATGCTCATGCCAATTGTATCTACATCGTTCTCTCACCCAGAAGCGGTCATCCGTAACCTCTATGAATATTCAGTGACACTTGCTCGAATCGGGGTAGGTAAGGGTGAGATCCTCATTTCGATGTTCACGAATGCTAAGAAAGGGAAGACGGGGGATTTGTTTTTAGCAGAGATTGGAGAGATCGAAATTAAAGGCACCAAGGGTCGCCCAGGAAGAGGAAGGAATGTGCTTAATTCACTCAAGCACATTCCTTCCGAGATGGCTGAATGGAACCTGAATGTTAAGACAGGTATATTAGTGCGTACTTGTTACACCGCTGCATACAAGACGGAAGGTGAGATTATAAACTATCTCAATGATATGGTTCACAAGGCTGCATATTATCCTGGATGCCAGCTTCTTTCTGGATTTATCCAGATCAAGAGTGGAATTGAGATTGTCTCAGAATATCTTCATGCATCGAATCTGAATAAGCAGATTGAAAAGGTCAGAGAAGTGGAGAAGCGCATTATAGATATTTCTGAAAGCCTCCCAGCCGTGAAATTCTTCGGGAAAGCTCAGAAGGGTCGGATTGACAATCTCATCAGATCATATTTTTCATCCGTCGGATCTGCTGCACTTGCAAGAGACATTGAGAATGACCATGAGATGTCATTCAACAGTCTTGTGAAGAATGCATTCCTAGTCGACTGGGGACTCGATGTCGAAGTTATTATCGAGCTACTGATCTTCGTTGTAAACGAAGATCTTGATGAAGACACCCTAAATGAATTCAGAAAAGGGTTAACAGATATCCTCACCCCTGAAAGACTCGAAGCTATGCATAGAGGCGACTATAAGACTATCAAAGCATTAATAGCGTCAATCCACACAGTAGCTTATCAGATTGTAACAGGCTTCACTACTGTGATATGGATGAACGATAAGGATCTATGCGGTTATCCGATGATATTCAACAAGATGAGCACTTCATCGCACCTGCGAGCAAAATTCGTACAATTTATGACGAAGGGCTTTAATATAGATCCGAATATAGATGCACAATCAGCAACAGGTGTGCAGATTTCGTACACTCAACATTAATTCAGTTACGCGTACAATATCCTCTGCCGATAGCTCTGTTGGCAGTAATTGAGAGAAATCATCCCCATCTAGGATAGTCTTGCGTGTATCAGAGCTAGTAGCAAGACGAGGCGTAGATGTCTTGATGATCCATCCAAGATAGCCTCGATACCTTTCAAGACTATTATACCGATCCATATCTGCCTCATCTGCATAAACATTCACTCCGATCTCTGAAGTAGCCCCTCCATGCACTTCCTCATTCCCGCCAAGCGCTTCAATTGATTCATATACAGCTGTTACTGGGCTACCCTCTACAGTTGCGAGCATAGCTCCCGGGAGATATTGTAAATAGATCTCCCAGATTTTCCTTGAGAGCTCAGATGTGAATTCCTCTCGAGACTTCTCTGACATCACAATAGTCACGCTATCATTCTCCTTAAGAGCCTGCTTCACCATATTGAAGTGACCATTATGAGGAGGTTTGAATGCTCCCGCAACAAATCCTATTCTTTTATTAATTACTGATACTGTCATGACTCACTATCGATTAGATCGTCGATCATTTCAACCGTTAAAGGTATAAAGTTCAGATTGAGAGGACTTGTCACATCACCGTACAAATACATTAGATTTGACTTATCATTATCCTTATCTGGGACGTATGCGATATCAGCTCCACTCTGAGCAGACCAAGCAACCATGCGAGACAGATTCTCCTTGAAGTCGCCCATTAGGTCGATAGGAGCAAGATTCGGCCCAAAGATCATCGATACAGCAAGTTGCGGGGATGTGAAGAACGTTTTAGAATCCTTGATATATTTGCCCTTCTTTGCCCAACTCCCATCTTGCTTTTTGTTGAATACTTGGGTGCCTCGTGCTAACCCATCTGATGGTGACCAGTAGAATCTGTGGATATGCAGAGTACCGTCTTCGTTCTCTTGTGAGTCTTGCGGCATAAAGTATTTTACCATCGCTGAAAGGAGAATCTGACTTTCCTTATCTCTTCCATAATTGAACTCTGCAAGCTTAACATCATCAACAAGCATGAAGTCGATCTGTACATAATCTTTCCCCGGAACTGGTAGATGAGGGTTGCCTGAATAATCATCAACAATCTTAGCTCTAACAGACACCTGCTGAAAGCCTTTATTATTTTTGCAATTCTCCTCCCCATGTCGATCACACAACTCTAGATAAAGCTCCTGAAGATCACCATCATACTCAATAGCAATATCAATATCACCTGATGTAGGAGCACGCCCAGCAGACCCCACAATAACATAGGGCAAGTCTGTTAGAGCGAATATAGCTTGCCCCTCCATTGCATGTTCAACAGTTGCTTGAACATCTTCACGCTTGATGCGGACCGTATCTTCGAATAAATTTCCACCCATTGTTCTATTTTCTGTTATGCTGTATATGTGTTTTTGTAAAATAGAGTTTATCAACCAGCTTGACGTGGTCGTCTCCCATGAAATGTACAAATCCCTCACCAATTGTATTTGAACTGTAATTCAAGCCTGGCTGTAGAATTGAATTCAGCTTATTACCATTCTCCAAATGATCAAGCAGAAGTCCCTTAATCCTTACCATCCAGTATATCTTCCAAATAACCGATTCTATTTCTGCAGTGCACATCAACATATGCAACCTATTGAATTCGTCTTTCTTGCGCTGTTGACCTTTACTAGTCTTGAGCTTTGAAGCTTCCTCGAGCATCACATCTCTCAGCCAGGCTACAAAGTCCTTCAATAACAGAGCGTGGTTGATGCTATCGCCTGCCTTTGCTGCTGTATAGATATTATCATCTTGAAGAAGCGTTGAACGTAGATACTTCTGAAGATATTTACTGATCTTAGGAAGAGCTTCTAGGAACAAGTCGGAATAGAACTCAGGCTTAACCAATCCATCAAGTGCAGCTTGTATAGTGATAATATCGTGAGTTCTAAAACCTGCATCAATAGTTATAGTCCCATCGAAGAACGTGACGTTCTCATTCCTATTGATGACATTGATATCATACGCTCTTGAGCGCTTGTCAAGAATCATATGCTGGCCCTCACCTTTGAACGGTGTATAGCGATCATGAACGACCAGTCCGATAGGCGTATCCTTAGCATGATGTATAGTACTATAGTGATACGGTATAATATTAGGAGTGAGAGATACGTGAGACATCTCCCTATCAATATCCAGCTGATTAATATCCCACCACAGCACTTCCATCTGATATACATAGCTATGAGTGAATCTAGGATCATCCACGAGAGCATCAAATACAGCTAACAGAGTCTTATACACATCACCCTGCATATCTTCATAATAATGCTCGATGTCAGCATGACAAAAGCAACGTCTTGGATTCTTTTGAGACAATCCAGACTTTGTTGATACGAAGAAGTCTCCAGTGAACGGATCAGAACCTGCTAGAACCATCATTGATCCATCAACTTTCTGCCCGATCTGAGTTGATGGATCACTCTCATCAATCAGATGCTTGATGATATGTTCTACATGATTTGAGAAATCAGTGACACCTTGTAAGCCTCGCTCTACTAGCAAGTCATCTAAGTGCGGGAGATGTTGTTTGATCATTTTTGAAGCTCTTCCAGTGATTTGATTGACAAGAGCACAATACGCTCTAAATCATCAACATCAACTGGATTCGAACCTTCGACCTTAGGATTCTTCTGAAGCTCGAAATAGACCTTCTCAAGCTCAGCAAGAATAGCTTTCAGACGTGCTTGAACATTAGCACCTGAAACATCCCCGATCAGTGATTGGATAGCATCCTGCGCAACTCCCATGTTGTTATCTGTGCGAGTGGAGTTAGTATTATCTGCATCCCATCTCACAGTTTGCTCATGCCCGTTATACGCCATTGCTCCAAGCCCTACATCTTCCATGAGGTTCATTAGATCTGATGACGTCTTATCAATCACCACTGTATTTATACCAGGAAGCTCTAAATATTATAACAATGACTGATCCGCCGCGCACATTCGATGAACTATACAATTATATCATTGAACGTGACGTAATTGATATGATAACTAAAGTTCATATTCCGGAAATCTCCGGTCTACCGATGACAGCTCTCGTCGATAGCGGCAATGGTGCGTATAATGTCATTCACGGCACTAATATCACCCGCAACAAGGGCATAGGCGGTCAGCCAGGTATTAATATATCATTCAAGACCGTCAATGGGAAGATCAGGACGTTTAAAACAAGAGAAAACATTGAAATCCATATCGGGTCCGGCGAGAAGGAGATAAGGCCAGTAATTAAAGCTGATATAACAATCGAAGGAAAGCGCCACAAAGACGTCAAGTTCTCAGTAGCAGATCGTTCGGAAAATGAGCATCCAGTACTTCTAGGTGTTGATTTCATTCAAGAGATAGGAGCACTTATCGATGTGAGTGACGAGACTGTCTAACTCACTATACTAAATCTCTTACAAAGTCGTAGAATTCAGGACGAGCTAGAGAAGTATCCTCTAAGAAGTCACCAGACATCAACGCAGTCTTCATTGTAGAATCCTGCTTAATCCCTCTATTTGAGCAACAAGTATGCTGCGCAGACACCATAACAGCGACCCCGTGACTATTCTCACATACCTCATCGATATGAGTATGAATTTGCTTAGTGAGTGATTCTTGGACTTGCGGGCGTCTCGCGAACCAATCAACTATTCGATTCAGCTTAGACAGGCCGATCACCTTACCGTTTTTCTTAGGGATATAAGCAACATGAGCTACTCCCATAAAAGGTGCATGATGATGTGAACACATCGAGCGTACATGGATATTGCCCTGGAAGACCATTCCTGCATATTTTTCATTATTGTCAAATGCAGTTACAGACGGACCTTCCTCATAACAGCCTCTTCCAAAATCATTCACAAAGGCTTTTGCAACCCGTCGAGGTGTATCTGCACTATGTGGGTCATTTCTCCAGTCAATTCGCAGAGCATCAAGATATTTAGCATAAGCTGCAGCTCCATCTTCGATTACCTGTTGTTTCTCATCTTCTGTAAGAAGCATATGACTGTTTGCTGTAGGAAGTAATTTGTTTAACATATTCTATCCAGTAATATAGCCCATTGTTTCACGATTCTGACCAACTTTTTCTAAATATAGGAGGTGAAAAGAAAATTTGATAGTCTGATAAGGCGTGAAATTAAAGAATCTAGACTCAAAAGAATCAGACTACGCACTGACCCTGCAAAGATTGCTAATCACGGTGACTTTGCAGCGATCGATGGATATGAAGGGTATGTATTAAGAGAAAAAGGAGACGACTACCACTTATATATTGAGTCTCTCGTCGATATACCGTTGATTGTTGCTATTCCTCAAACTGCTATGTATCCAGTTGAAGATGATCTAGAGAAGGTGAAGTACGCTGGAGCATGTCACCTAGATGATGCAAATAAACTCACCCCACAGCTAATCGGACAACTAAAGACTGCAAACTGTGTAGATGCTGTTGAAGCAATCCTCAGAGCAGAAGGAGCAACGAGAGATGACTTGACTGAGATCTACAAGAAAGCAGTCATGGAAGAAGGCACTATCAAGAATGTTGCAAAGGGTGTTGCAAAGGGAATGGGTCACGTTATTGATGCTCCTTGGAAAGCTCAGCGAGCCGCAGACTTCGTAAAGAGAGCATCAGAGAAGGGACCATACGCTGCAGCTAGAGAAGCTAGAGGATATATAAAGAACAAGCTCGGAATCAAAGAGCCCATCTCTAAATTTGACAAAGATGCTATCACAAAAGGTACAGCTATACTTTCAACTGATTCTAAAGAGATGGATATCGACCAAGTCGGTGACTCTGTAATCTACTTCAAGGACAAAGAAGGAAATAGGTTCAGATCTCGCTACAATGAGTTCAAAACCATCAGAGGAATGGGAAGCAATCCAGATATCATCCATTATAGACTCGCAACGGTTCCTCACCAGATCAATAAAGGTACAGAAGTTTAAGTTGCCATCATACAGTATGATAAATTATCATATCGTATGTTTCAAAGCACAAAAACGTTTGAATTAGGGTCTGTTGCATTCAGACAGTGGAGAGCAAAGCATTCTCATTGCCAATATCTTCACGGGTATCAGTTGAAGGTGAAAGTCGTATTCGGAGCTAAAAAGCTCGATGATAAAAATTGGGTCCAAGACTTCGGAGGGCTTAAATCAATTCGATCTGAACTCCAAGAGCTGTTTGATCATAGGGTTGTAGTAGCTGGAGATGACCCAGAACTCAAATCCTTGAAAGAGCTTCAAGATTCAGGTGTACTTAAACTTACTATCATGGAAACAGGTGTCGGTTGTGAGAAGTTTGCCGAATTTGTTGCAAACTTTATCAACAATAAAGTAAGCGATGCTTCCGGTGGAAGAGTTAATGTTGTATTAGTCGAGTTGTTCGAACATACTGATAACTCTGCTGTATATATTATCGAGGACAGTATATCTCAGCAGCTTGAAGCATACAAGACATCTGCAGAAACTCAGATTGATAAACTCCCAAATATTTCAGTGAAAGCAGAGACACCGAAAGAAAATCCGAATGCTGCTTCAGTAGGACCCAATACTTCACAAGGTATTGGCAATATGTTCGGTGGGACCCGGCTAGGGTAGTCAATTGGACTTTTTCTTCGCCCTACCAGCCTTGATTGCGCTGGTAGGGCTTATCTATATCTACATCAACCTAGATAAGGATGATTTCAATCCTTTTTCATAGTCTTTTCAACTTTTTCGAGCTGCCCGACGATGAATTCAAGCTCTTCTGAGCGTACAATATCTTCTTTAGTAAACTGAATAGTGTAAAAATTATTCAGTTTTGATTCCTCATTGTTAAAAGCATTATAGATATGCTTAAAACCTGATTTGCCATTGATATCGCTCTGAGTAAAGTCCCCAACAACAAAGTACTGAGAGCGTACACCAAACCTAGTAAGAATTGTTTTCAGTTCATTATATGTCAGATTCTGAGCTTCATCAATAATTACAACTGAGTCTTTGAATGTAAGCCCCCGTACAAAATTAACTGGAATACAATGGATATAATGCTCTGAAAACAGTTTATTGATAGTATCCTTATCCGTTATCTCATTTAGCTTCTCAATGAGAGGCATAGACCATGGCTTGAATTTCTCATCAACTTCTCCTGGCAGAGCTCCAATACCCTTTGAAGCAGATTCAGCTAAAGATCGGATATAAACAATCTGGTCACCTTCCTTCTTTGATAGTTTCGTCAAAGCCGCAAGCACTGCTAAGAATGTTTTTCCTGTACCTGCTGGCCCATCAACAACGAGCATCTTCGTAGTAGCATCTAATGCCTTTGATAGCATTTCTCGATGCCGTCCCTGGATATCATATTCACATGATACCTTAAACGATAGATTGAAGTTTTTAGCAAATTCTCTATAGAAGTCATTTGAATCAGTGACTTTTCCCGCTTTCGCGGCCGGCTTTTTGCGTGCTATCTTTGGCATAAATTAGATTAACGAGACGCTTGAATAGTAATCTGATTTTCGGCTGATATTAGCTTGCGCTACATCCTCAGCAATCACCTTACTTATACCCTTCTTCGTCTCATGCTCAATCCCCACTAAAAGATCCCAGACATCTGATGCAGATACTCCCATCTTAGGAGAGTTGCTTGATGGCTGTGCATTTTCATACAGCTCAAACATTGTCGCATTTTCATCTGTCATTGTACTTGCGTATTTAGTCTAAATACGCTTATGTCGACAGAGTACTCGTCAAAAGCTATTATTCTTTCTAAAGGCAGAGCACTAATACTTCGAAGATCCAAGGATCGCAAGTGGCATTACCCTGGTGGTCATTTAAATAATGGCGAAAAATATATAGCTGGATTGGCTCGTGAGATCCGCGAGGAACTGTCCCAGACAATCTTAAAATCTCCGAGACATCTATTCGATGTAGATAATACAAGGGTGTATCAGGCGAAGCTAGCAGGGAAGCGAGTAAGACTATCCCATGAACACATAGACGCACAATGGATACCGATAAGAGACATACACAAACTGGATCTGACAAAGGAAGCAAAGAAGATAACTCAGCAGCTTCAGAGAATGAGGATATGATGAGTATGATGGAGCTGTATGAGCAAGTTGACCATACGATCAAAATCGATACTACTGGCATTATAGCAGAGAAAGCAGTAACACCGGTAAATGCTATCAAATCTACTATGGAACTTGCTAAGAAATTCATGTCAGATACAAAAACGTCAGAGGGTTTTGGAAAACAATTCCCTCTGACATAAATATACTCATGAAAAACGGCCGTTTTGACTCATTCTATTCTCGCACTATCAACGAATTTGTTGATACTAAGCTAGATGAGGAGGAAGAGAAAGAAGAGAACAACGAGGAATCTGCTGAAGATGAAGCTAACGAGGAGAACAACGAGGAAGAAGCTGAAGAGGAGAAGAAGTCGAAAAAGCCATGGGAAGATGGTAAGGAAGAAGATGGCGACGCTGACTAAGGGATTTGCCTTTAATATACCAACCACTTAAAATACGATATGCGTATTAGTGTAAGTGGGACTGCAAACCAAGGAAAGACAACTATTGTTAGTGATTTCGTTAAGAAATGGCCGACATACCGTGAGGCGAATTTCAATTATCGTAAGTTATTAGAAGATAAGGGACTTAGTCATTCAAAAGGTACCTCAAAAGAGACTCAGATGGCTATTCTTGAAGGGATGGCTAAGGAGATCCTATCTTGGGATCCAGATGAAAATATCATCATGGATCGCAACCCTCTTGACAATATCGTATACTCATTATGGGCTCATGACAAAGGAGTAGGGGATATAGACGACAAATTCATCGAAGAATGTATCCCAATCGTCGCAGAATCAATGCGAGCCTTTGATATTCTCTTCTTCGTTCCAATCACCAAAGCACATACCGTTGAAATCGTCGATGATGGTACGAGAGAGGCAGATGAAACCTATATCAACGAGGTTGATGCTATCTTCAAAGCGATCCAGTATCAATACCGACACGATATCAAGAATTGCCCGTTCTTCATCGAGGAAGACGCTCCAGCAATCATTGAAATCTTCGGAGATCCGCTTACCCGTATGCAGATGATCGCTCAATACATCGATGTTGATGGGGACGCTATCGAAGCTGATAATAGTCAGTTCTCTCCTGAGAATATCGCAGCTATGGAGGAACTCCTCACAGATCAGCAACGAGCAGTGCTTAATTCTCAGATGAAAGAAGCTGGCATCGACATAGACAAGCTTAAGGGCTAGGTTGTAATGCCCATCTTAAGAGGATTGAGTGCATTTGTACGGCTTACTCGCTCAAGAGCCAGCTGAATAGGGAAGCCTGATGTACCAGCATGGAATGTCTCAAGTAACGCTGTATCTACTGTTGTAATCCTCAGAGCTACCTCAGCATCTCGACATAGCCACATATAACCATCTGCAAACATCGTAAGTGAGCCAGATACAGCATCCGTCGTCGCTATATTCGATGTAATATGAGCATTTGTCGGTGGTGTCTTCTGGAAGATGTCAAAGTATGCCCAAATAGGGCTATCAGATGCTGAATTGCTCTTAGCAATCATAGATGCATGAGCAGACACTTTATATGTGCCCTTAGGTATAGTAAATGATGAAGTCTGCGTTGACATTGTAACATTACAAGCATCTGGGGAGATATTGCTCGAATCTACTGAGTCAGATGATATGTTTGATACATGAGTAAAGTTAAACGGTACCTGGACTACTGATCCTTGTGCCTTAAAGGTAATACCAGGCTTAGCTAGATAATATAATGTCAATACCTCAAGATTTTCCAATCGATCTACAAGATCACTTGATAGTGCTTGCAGATCGGTATCATGTTGAGATGATATAGCAGCAATATTGGTCGTATTTGCAGAAACAGTTGACTCAAAAGTTGTATTCTGTAGAGGAATAACAAAATTCTCAAAATCGATACGATACGGCCCAGAGTCAGTAAGTACAATCACTTCATCACCTGTACGTATTTCGTCGATAGGTGGCAGATTAGCTGCATCTGTTACAATGAATTCAGACATCGCACGTATTTAGTAGCCTTCGTTATTTATTGCACTTAAACTATGCATATGGTAGATATGCGCACTGTTGGAGTAGGGTTCGTTACCTGCAATCGCCCTGAATTCTTTAAAAAATGCTTCAAAAGCTTTCTTCCCTTTCTTCACAAGAAAAATATAGGTGATATGACAAAGAGGGTCGTCGTGATCAATGACGGTCAAGATGAGATCGAGTGCCCAGATAATGTACATCTCATCAATCATGATAGAAGCATCGGAGTATGCAAATCCAAGAATGAAGCGCTGAGATTCTTGATGGATAATCCAGAGCTTGAGCACTTCTTTCTCATCGAGGATGATATCATCTCTTGTATTCGTAAAGTTAATCCGTTTGAGCGTTATATAGACACGTCAAGAGAGACGGGCATTCAGCATCTAATGTATGGCTATCACGGGCCTGCAAATAAAACAGGATCTAAAGGAACTGCTTCACCAAGACTGGTTGTCAAATATAAAGGAGACACAGCAATTGCACTCAATCAACATTGTGTAGGTGCATTTTGCTATTATTCACGTAAATGCTTGGAAGATGTCGGTCTTTTAGATGAGACATTCTTCCAAGCCTTTGATCATGTAGAGCACTCTTACAGGATAGTCAAAGCTGGTATGTGCCCTGCATACTGGTGGTGGCCAGATGTAGCATATTCATACTGGTTCTTAGATGAAATTGCATGCAGTGAAGATTCCTCTTCAATCAGATTTAAGGATGATAAGGAATGGCATGAAAATATTAAACGTGGTGCAGAGCATTTTAAAGATGTTCATGGATTTTTGCCAGCTTGGAATGGATGTGTTCCTGATACTGCTGAGAACACAATCTACAACACACTCAAAATGATCAAACACAGATGGGAAGAATAGATGACCACATAGATAAGGAGATAACATTTGTATACTTCATACGCATCGATACCCAGATGCGTCTTGATAATATCAAATTTGTCTCTAGCTTTTATCAAAAACATATGCCGAGAGCAGCACATGTATTTGTTGAAGAGCGAGGATTTAAAGACAATGAGACACCTTGCAAAGATATAGTCAATATCAGACATATTGATGGTGATGAATACATTCCTATTAATGTAGATGAAGGCGAGGAATGGAATAAATGTGCTGGCTATAACAAGGGGCTAGCTGCTGTTCAATCTCATATTACTGTCTTCAATGATGTTGATGCAGTTATTGATCCAGATCAGATAAGAGAAGCAGCTATCACAATCGAAGAAGGTGATGCAGATATAGTCTACCCATATAATGGTGAATGGCTTTGCGTTGATGATCTAGAACACAAAGCCCAGTTTGGAAAAACATTAGATTATGATGTATTAAACAGAACCTACCCTGATATACTAGCTAATGATCAGTACCCTAAACAGCAGCTCATTAATCACAGGACGTCTGATAATGTTTTAATCGGGCACTACAATTCAAGAGGGGGATGTGTAATGGGCAGAACCCAGACAGTTAAAGAAGCAGGAGGTTACAATCCAAACTTTAAAGGTTGGGGATATGAAGATGATGAGTTTCCAGTCCGCATGCATAGGCTGGGATTGAACGTTACTAGGCTCGCAGGCTCTAGGATGCCTTGCTGGCATTTGACCCATACATGTATCGGCCAATCTGAAAAAGAGACCCAGCCTCATCATGAGGCTAACAGATTGCTATGTGCCTGTATTGAAAACATGACGAAGGAAGAAGCGCAGGAGTATATCAAGAGTTGGAAAGTGAGTTGATTCTCTGATTCTCTCGATTAAATCCTATTATGAATCCAGTTTATGTTTGGCGGTTAGTTGAGAAAAAGTTTGAGGGTAGAGTTGATGGAGAAATCTACGTACCAGATGAAATCTCTGATGGTCAGAAGTTTAGCTTCAAGCTCAAAAATATCCCTGCAGCTTTGATGGATAATATTACATCTGCTCTTAATGGAGCATATGATAGAGGTCGAGACGCTGCACCAGTTGTAGAGAAAGTTGTTGAAGTTATAAAGGAAGTACAAACCAAACCAATCACTGGATCAGCATCTAAGCTTAAGCAAGAGATCTTTGATCTCAGAGCAAATCTCGAAAAAGCACAATCTGAAATTGCTAGCTTAAGAAACTCAGAGGAATGAGTCAGTGAGTCAGTGAGTCAGTGAGTCAGTGAGTATACATGATTATTGCGAACTTAAAAGGTGGTCTAGGTAATCAACTGTTTCAAATTGCTGCGGGGTTCGCTGCTGCAAAAAGAGCAGGAGATAAGTTTGCTATCAACTACAACCTCCCTCACAACTTAGTTCAAGGAGGCAAAGCGTCTCGTTATAGAGAAACGCTCTATAAGGATATACCCGCTACTGATGCTATCCCGAATGGGAGATGGTTTGAGCCACACTTTCATTATGCACCTATACCTTCTAGCAACGACCAGGTCATCGATGGTTATTTCCAGTCTGGAAAGCACTTTGATGACTGCGCTGAAGAGATTAAAGAGCTCTTTAAGTTCCCTCAAGAGATCAAGGACAAAGTAGATAGAACACTTGAAACACTCAGAGAAGGAGGTAAGAAAATAGTCACTTGTCATGTACGTAGAGGTGATTATCTAATCTATAGTAATATTCACCCACCAACACCTCCAGAGTATTACGAGAATGCATTAGAGGGTCTCGGAGACATACACACTCTCTTATGCACTGATGATATTCAGAGCGTCGAGAAGGAATTCGACATGGATAGATTTGTGTGGGCTAATAGTCCAGATGAATTGCATGATTTGTACTTGCTTTCGCAGAGCGATGTTGTTATTATGTCTAATAGTTCCTTTGCATGGTGGGGAGCATTTCTAGGAATAGAGAAGAAGGTGTTTGCGCCTTCAACTTGGTTCGGGGAAGAATGGTTCAATGATACAAATCAACGAACTGTAGCCGACATCTATAATAAGGACTGGACAATAATTTAATATGTACTTTGATATTGGAGCATACGATGGTGGGAAAGCTCAAGAAGCTTTCGACTTTCTCGACAAGGATGTAATCTGCGTTGAGCCTAACCCTTACTCATTTCAGAAGCTTCAAGGACGCTTTGCTGGGAAAGATACGGTGAAGCTGATGAACGCAGCTGTCTCATCTGAATTAGGTGATGTGACATTGAGTGTGTCAAGACGGCATGCTCCAATCTCCTCAATCAAAAAGGAATGGGTTGAAGAATCGAGGTTTGCTGGGCAAGCAGATGAGAACAACGTTCCATATACTTGGGATGAAGAAGTAAATGTGCAAGCAGTCACAATTGATTGGCTCACAGAGGAGTTCGGAAAGCCTTCTTTCATCAAAATCGATGTTGAGGGAGCAGAGCTCGATGTAGTGAAGGGACTCACTAAGAAATCAAATGTCGAAGATGGTTGTATCATCTCAATGGAATTCAATGAAGAGTTTCTGCAGATGAGTATCGATGCTATTCATCATCTTAACAAGTTAGGCTTTTATGAATTCGGAGTCATCGATGGTGATGGAGTACGAGACCGTCCGAAAAAGTGGCGAAACTTTGCAGACTTCTTGAAGGTGTGTGATCAAGCATTTCCCACCCCTACTGAAGACTTCTTTGGAACTGTATTCGCAAAATGACAATCGAGCAACAATTCTACGAATCTTCAGTCGATTTTATTGGATGGTTTATTGAACACTATAACATTGAAGATGCTGATGACATTAATTGCCCATATATCAAAAAGATGGTTATAGAATATAGAAAGATTTATCTAGATGAAACCTAAGATAGCAATTGCAGATGGAAACTTTGGACATCACCCCGCCTCCTGTGCGGATGGATTTTCAGCTTCTTTCTTCGAGTGGGATAGAACTGGTGAAGCTGTATCTGACACCTGCTTTATTACCGATCTGCTTTTACAGAAGGTGGATAAGTGCAGAGCTAAGCGCAAAGTTGCGTGGCTCATCGAACCGAGATCAATCAATCCAAGGATTTATGAGTGGATAGAAGATAACAATCACCTTTATGACTTCGTTCTCACGTTTGACAAGACTCTCCTAGACAAGGGAGAGAACTTCTTGTATATGCCATTCATCGTCTCGTGGATTGAGCCTCCAGATCATATTGACGGTTACAGAACCCCGAAAGCAGAAGCATATCACGCAAAGACCAATCCTGTATCGATGATTGCATCGTGCAAGAATATGTGCGCAGGTCATGCATTCAGACAAGAGGTTATTGAGGCTGTCAGCTCCAGAGTCGATCATTTCGGAAGAGGGTTTAAAGAGATTGAGAAGAAAGAAGAGGGGCTATACCCATATCGATTCTCAATTGTTCTTGAGAACACCCAAGACGATTACTACTTCTCTGAAAAGATTGTAGACTGCTTCGCTACTGGCACTATCCCAATTTACTGGGGAGGTTCTGGAGTGGGTAAGCATTACGATGAAGAAGGAATTATCAGATTTGACACTTTAGACGAGCTTGATGATATCCTATCTGAGATTGAAAATGGATCTGCGCCGTCGATCTACAATAACAAATATTTCGGTAAAATCACTGATAATTGGCGAAAGTGCCGCAAGACAGAAAACCGCATTCCAGAGGATTGGATGTGGAAAAACTACCCATTTTTATTCACATGAGCATGCTAGGACCATATTTCGGAATCTTTGAACATCTCGGCCTTTGTAAAAAGGAACCGATGAGGCCCACTACGTGGTTCTACAAAGGAGAGCCGTTTACTGAGAATTTCTGGGGCGTTTCAGACGTTGATAAGGAGAAGTTACGAGGAGTTGTACATATCGGAGCGCATGACATGGCCGAAGGTAAAGATTACGGACCATTGTTTGGTAAGAACGTTATCTTCTTCGAAGCTAATCCAGAATCATACAAGAACTGGGTGCACCCAGCTTGCGAACACTATGGATGGCTTGGAATCCATGCCGCTGCTACGAATGTAAACGGTCCAATTGAATTATACTTGACTGGAAATGCCGATAACTCTTCTCTGCATGCAAAAGCGCCGGAGACAACAGATAAGGTATTCGTAGATGGGAAGAGGCTTGACACATTCTTCGAGCTCACCGACGAGGTTGACATCAATGACTATAACTTCCTCAATGTTGATGTTGAGGGAGCGGAATTGAAGGTTCTTGAAGGTCTTGGCGAACTTCTATACCATTTTGATTACATTCTACTCGAGGTCGCGATGGATAAGCGGTTCGGTGATGAAGATGTCACATTTGATGAAATTACAGACTGGCTCTATGAAAGAGGTTACGGTGTTGAGCTTGTTTCGGATTCGATGACCTCTAGACGCTGGGGCGATGCTCTGTATGTTAAGAGACCCCGATGATTTCAAAAGACCACCGCTTAATTTACATTCATCCACCAAAGACTGGTGGTAGTTCAATCGAGACTGCTCTGATCGGTCGAGATCTTTGGCATGTTCAGGAACCGGACAAATGGCCGCACAATTGGGATGCATATTCCAATCCGCATACTTCGATTCTAAAGCACGTCACTGCAGATGAAGCGAAGAAGATGTACTTCGACAAGTGGAGATACTACCACAAATTCGCAACTGTAAGACATCCATACAAATGGGCAGCTTCTCTCTACCTTCACTGCAAGCACCGCATTGAGGAATTCAGAGGACCTACAACATTCGCCGAGTTCATTCATGAACATCCTGGAGAATGCTTAGCCGGTCATGGAAACAACTGGACTACTAAATGGGGCATACCTCAGACGAGATGGCTCACTCCATTCTGCAGAGGTTGGCAGTCCTCCCCAAAAGAAGATCGCCTGTCACGTATGCCGATGATCAATGGTGAGTTTATAAATGATGCTTGTGATGAAGAAGGTCTATGGACTGAAGAAGTATTCAGTGGTCAAAGTATCAATGACATTGAGATTCTAAAGCTCGAGAATCTCACAGAGGATTTCAACAATATGATGGTGAGGCTGAAAGAAGCTTCTCACGAAGATAGACAGCATTTCTATGATGTTGAGCTACCACACACAAACAAGAAACCAAATCCGGTTAATTATGACAAAATGTTGACTCCTGAACTTAAAGAAGCCATATATAACATATACAAAGAAGACTTTGTGAACTTCGGATATGAAGCATAAAATAGCGCACGTCATTCAACCAGCAGGTCTCGGAGATATCATCTTCGGGATGAAAATCGCTCATAAACTCTTAGAGAAAGCAGAGAAAGTAGTATGGCCAGTCATATCTGAATTTGCTTGGCTTGATACTGAGCTTAGCCGAGATGAGAGGATATCTTATCCAGCTATTACATCAGAGAATAATAATGGCGCGGCAGCAGGGAAAGATGATCTGCTGATCAATTTGCAGAGTGCAGACCAAACAATGGCTCCTGTTGATTCCGTGATGTATTGCAAGTATGAGATGCTCGGATTAGATTATTCTGATTGGGCTAAATACTTTGATTTCCATTACCGCGCCAAAGCTGAGGATCTGCATGACCTGGTTGTCGCTGATAAAGGCTTTGGAGATGGATATATTGTTGTTAATCGAAACTTCGGATCACCTCCAAATATGAACACTTGCCAGCATCTCAATATTGATACTGATTTGGGAGTTGTCGAAATGCAGCCGATTGAAGGCTTCACAATGTTCGACTGGTATATGGTGCTTGAAGGTGCCCGGCAAATTCATACAGCTGAGACATCTCTACCATATCTGATAGAAGTCCTCAATTGCAAGGGTCTCAATATGTATTCAAAGCATGCTCCACCACATTACCAGCATGTACGTAATCTGTTTCGTAAGGAATGGGTGTGGCATCTATAATGCCTAGAGAATAAGATATAATATGGTTAAACGTGATGATGAGGATCAGAGGCAACAATACTTTCAAGAAGAGGGTCTCGATCTCGATAAAGGATACCCCGAGCGTCCAGTTGGATAGTTCAAAAAGAACTCGCGAAATCATACTTAAAACAAAATGAGTGAACCATTAGTAGTAATTGTAACCACAACGATCCAACCTCCTACTCTCGCAACAAAGAGATTCTGTAGGATCTCCGATGATAACGCCTGGCCGTTCATCGTAGTTGGTGATACCAAGACGCCACATAAGCTGTATGAAGAGCTCGAGATGAAGTATCCGCACTTCACATATCTCCATCCAGATCACCAAGAAGCAAATTACATGAAGCTGAGTGATACGATCGGGTGGAAAACAATCCAGAGACGTAATGTCGGTTTCGTATATGCATATCACACATTCCCCAATGCTACATGGATCGCAACAATCGATGATGATAACATCCCCCATGATGGGTGGGGAGATGAGCTTACAGAAGATCAAGACATCTGGGCGCTAAATCTAGGACCTGCTGAAGTTTATGATCCACTTGCATGTGCGCGAATCGAAGACAGGCATACGCCTAGCGAGAATCGGCTCAATGGCCCATCTTCATTATGGCACCGAGGCTTCCCGCTGCAGCACAGAGAGGATAGATACGATCAATGGTTCAGAGCTAGATCAGACAAGACAATTGAACACACTTATAATGGACTGACAGGCTTTGATGACAATGAGGATATCGGTGTTTATGCTCCGATGTGGGATGGTGATCCTGACATCGATGCAATGTGTCGAATCACCTTTGAGCCTGATATCAGAATCAGTATTGATGGAGATCGATTAGGTTTCTATGCAAATACTCTCGCTCCTTTCAACTCGCAGAACACATTCATCAAACGAAAGTGGATTCCGTATTATGCTGTGCTCCCGCACGTTGGTAGAATGGATGACATCTGGGGCGGCTACCATCTACAGAAAGTGATGAGACAGCTCCGCGGTGAAGCAGCTAAGGTTGTATATGGTAAACCTACTGTAACGCAAGAGCGTAATGAACAAGACTTGATTACAAACCTCGAGAAGGAAGTGATCGGTTACCGACATACTCTCGACTTCATCAACGAACCGCTCGATGACACGCTATTACTTCCCGATGTAGATTACATCCCAGAAAATACTAAGGCATTCTATAAAGTGTACATAGATTCATTTGATGTGTGATAATGACTGGTGTATAGAACATTACCCAAGATTAAATAGAAATGAAAACGAGCGCAGTAGTAGTAACGAGATGTGACAATTATGGAGGACATCAAGTAGAGAGATTCATTCACTCTATTTCAAGTCTATGTGATGCGTTTGATGAAGTTGTAATTGTTGATTGGAACCAACCAGGTCCTGGGATGACGCTCCTCGAGCATGCAATTGGATGTGCACCAGGACTGATACCGCGCGAGAATAGAATCAAGCTCGTAAAGGTCAAGCCATCTGACATTACTGAACTTTGGCCTGGTCTAGAAGACTATCCGATTATTGAAGTTCTTGCTCGTAATATTGGGCTTCGCAGAGCATCAGGTGATTGGGTTTTACTGACAAATCCGGATTGTGTTATATCTCGTCAGATTCCAGTCAACAAGCTCGATGATGAGACGATGTACACATGCTCTCGATCAGATGTCGAGATCTCACACTTCACTAGATTCACTGATACGGATGAGTTGATCATCGACTTGATGAAGCGAGAATATGCTTCAAAGCCATTTGTTGATCCAGAGCATCCCCGTAATGGGGATATTTGGTCCCTGGTTGTATGCTGCGGAGACTTCCAACTTGCTCATAAGAGTGTATGGGATAAGATCAGAGGGTTTGAAGAAGCATTCACCTGTTACGGTTGTGGTATTGACACCAACGTGATGAAGAAGGCATACACCGAATGCAAGACAGCTCGCATCGGAGATACGAAATTGATCTTCCACCTCAACCATACTAAGTCAACTGACTTCCCATCTAAGAGAAACCTTCAGATGGGAAATCAAAAGTCAATGATCCAAGACTTTACACATACGACAAATAGTAAAAATTGGGGTTGCAAAGAATACGCCTTTGACACTATAATTTATTAATGGAAGAAAAAGCATTTGTTATGATACTCGGAGGCAGGGCCGGGCTAAAAATAGCATCAAACATTTTTGAATATAATCTTCATCCTGATTTTTGGACAGGAGTAAATACAGAAGAATTCTGGGGATGCACTTCGCTGCAGCCAATTGCGGTTGACCTGACTATCGATTCAGCATCATCGCTTGAGAAGGAGTTAGATGATGTGGCTGGAGTACTTCTAAGCTCTGGTTCAGATGGCTCTTATTTCATCGGAGTAGGAGATAACAAGATTAGACAGAGCATCCATGAAAGGATGAGAGCTAAGCTCGGAGGAGATGAAAAACTACTGAATGCTGTGCATAAGAATGCGACAGTTGATGGTAATATAAGCGGAAGAGGTAATCTTGTCATGCCTGGCTCAGTTATTAACATCTGTGCAAAAGTTGGAGATTGCACAATCATTAATACAAACTCGACAGTTGAACATGATTGTGAAATAGGCGATTATGCTCAACTAGGTCCGGGAGCTACTCTAGCTGGATATGTTGATGTTAAGACGAGAGCATCAATATGGTCTAACGCTACAATTTCCCCAGGACTTCAGATAGGAGCAGATGCAGCGGTTGGAGCAGGAGCTGTACTAATAAAAAACGCCCCACCTGAAACAACATGGGTAGGTGTACCAGCAAAACAAATATGAAAGTACCAATATTCGATTTGAAGTATACTGAGGAAGAAATCCAAAGTATGCAATCTATCGCTCGAGATATTCTCTCCAGAGGAATGCTCGGGGAAGGAAAGTGGACAAAGAGGTTCGAGGACGGCTTTGCAGAATTTCAAGGTGTTGATCATGCAATTGCAGTCACATCTGGGACAGCAGCTCTCGAATGCGCTCTGAAAGCTGCTGGTATAGGACCAGGCTCTGAAGTACTTGTACCATCTAACACATTCTTCGCCACTGCGAATGCTGTCGCCAATGTTGGCGCTCAGATTGTACTCGGAGACATGTGCCCGTTCAATCTAACTCTTCACCCAGGCACTGTTGAAGCATTTATAGATACATGCCCTAAGAAGAGCGCTGTGATCGTAGTTCATATCGGGGGCAACATTTCATCTGCTGTACCTGGAATTGCTTATATGTGCAAAGATAATGGAGTGACGTTGATTGAAGACGCCGCTCATGCACATGGAGCTAATCTGCATGGTGGCGTTGCAGGTGGTTATGGAGACTTTGGATGCTTCTCTTTCTTCCCTACAAAGAGCATGACAACTGGAGAGGGTGGTATGGTTACCTGCTCTACTGAAGAGAATGCAGACAAGATTCGATCAGTCAAGAACTTCTGGCGCAAAAAAAACAACATCGGCATTTGCACAAAAGCAAATGGATCAAATTACAAGATCACAGACATGACTGCTGGTCTGGGGACGATTGAGCTCCGGAGAGCGCCAGCTCGTCTTGCAAGACGTAGAGAGATCAACAGGATGTATGCTGATGGTCTTAAAAACACGATCTACATAGGGCACTTCCTGCTAGATGAAGAACGAAGCGGTGCATACAAAGCTATACTCACAGTTGAAGATGGTATTGATAGAGATGCAGTGCAGACCTATTGCGCACAGCATGGAGTGAAGATGACAGGAGGTGTATATCAAATCCCACTTCATAGGCAGCAGCCCTGGGCACATGCTCCACGAGTCAGTGCTACATCTCGACTAAGTCGAAGATCAATGAGTGTGTCAGAGAAATTCGGGAACACCAATTGGTGGGCCGATCATCATATCTGTCCTCCAAACTATCCCGAGATGACTGATGAGCAAGTTGATTACGTCATTGATACGCTTAAATCCTACTCACAATGAACAGAGTAGCGAAATTGGTCGAAATTGGCCGCATCGAAATTGAAGAAGAGGTGATACCGACCTTGTTTCTGGGAGATGCCCAGAACGTAATCGTAAAACTTAAAGCAGTTGGCATTTGCGGCTCTGATCTCCACTACTTCAAGGAAGGGGGACTAGGCTCATTCAAAGTCCCCCTTCCAATGGGGCTCGGGCATGAGCCATCTGGAGAGATCGTCGAATCAAACAACGTGCATTTCCCAGTCGGCACTCTCGTTGCATTAGAACCGGGACTTGTTTGTCACCATTGTGAGTATTGCGTTCAAGGAAAGCACAATCTGTGTAAGGATGTGGAGTTCATGAGTGCAAATGCACCAGGATCCTTTGCTGACTACATCAGCGTGCACGTATCTCAGTGCTTTCCGGTGGATAAGGAGCGCTTTACACCAGAAATGGCAGCATTACTTGAGCCTCTCGGTGTTGCTGCACATACTTTGAACAGATTGCGCCCAGAACCGAGTTCAAAGTTCGCAATTTTCGGGGCTGGGCCGATCGGCTTGTGTTTAGCCAACTGGATCTCGCATATGGGTCATGAAGTGACTGCGATCGTCGATCCTCTCAAGTACAGAACTGATATTGCCGTAGAGAAGGGGTGGGTCACCAATGGATATAACGATGATGAGGAAGTCAAGGGGATTGATCAGGTAGATTACGTGATCGACGCAGCTGGCTTCCAGAATGTCATCGATAAGTGCTATAATGTGGTAAAACCCGGCGGAAAGGTAGCTTTAGTTGGCATTCCTGAGGTAGATAGCTTAGAATACAATCCACACCGCATGAGAATCAAGGAAGTTGATATCGTTAATGTGCGGAGATCGAATCAGAACATGGATAAGCTGATTGATCACTACAATAGATGGGATACTGAGATTGAATCAATTGTCACTCACAGATTCCCGCTTGAAGACATCCAAAAAGCGTTTGAGATTGCAGCTGGTTACGAAGATGACATTCTCAAAGGCATGATAACAACATAAACAACATATGTGTCAGTGTACTCCAGGTGTTCGGACACCATTTTGCGGAAAAGGTGACTGTGTATGCCTAAACAAATCAGCGATATGACAATTCCAGAGATCATCGAAGAGATTAACAAGGAGAACGGGTCGAATTACAAGAAAGCTGTGCTTGAGAAGCACAAAGACAACGATCTTCTCCAGCGAGTGTTGAAGATGACCTATGATAAGGTTGCATTCACCTATGGAGTAACGATGAAGAACGTTATTATCGACCCAAATGTATTGGATGCGATGACTCTTGAAGAGGTTCTAGATGAAATTGAAGGAAACTTCGTCACTAGAAAGATAACTGGCAATAAAGCTCTTGAGTTGCTAGGCATTATGATTGCAAAACTATCTGGAGGAAATGCTGACATCATCAAAAAGCTGATTACTCGTGACCTTCGCATCAATATCGGGAGATCAATCATCAATAAGGTGTTCAAAGGGCTGATTACTAAGCCTGCTTACATGCGATGTGGGATTTATACCATAGACAAAGAGGTAAATGGCAAGGTGAAGAAGGGTACTTGTAGGGATATCTCATTCCCAGCACTTGTTCAGCTGAAAGCCGATGGAACCTACAGGGAATTCCAGGTAGAAGGTGATGACATAACGTGCAGATCCCGCAGCGGTGAGTCATATGAATATCCTGTGCTATTTGAGGCACTCAAAGGGGTGAGAGACGGAGTTTACACGGGAGAGCTCACTGTTAGAGGTATTGATAACCGTGCAGAAGCGAATGGATTGATTAATTCTAGTGACCCTCCACATGAAGATATCATTGTTCACTTCTGGGACTATATTTCTCTTGAGGAATACAGTAAAGCCATCGCGAAAGACAAGAGAAACCCATGCAAAACGACATATTTTGATCGATGGACTGCACTTACGCATATTATCGAATGTATTGATGATTATAATGTTGAGTTAATCCCAAATATAATGGTTAAAACTCTACGAGAAGCCACAAATCAGACTACAGAGTGGATGAATTATGGATTTGAAGGGGCAATTCTCAAGGATCGCCGTGGGTTGTTCAAGGATGGCACAAGCAAACACCAGCTGAAGATAAAGGTAGCGTTTACAGTCGATGTCCGCATCACTGGATTCGTGGAAGGCACACCTGACACCAAGAGAGAAGCGACATTTGGATCAATTACCTTCGAAACAGACGATGGCCTGGTGAAAGGTAGTTGCTCTGGCTTCAATGATGCACAATTAGAGGATTTCAACGGGAGACGAGAGGAACTGATCGGAAAGATCATGGAAGTCGAGGCAAATGACCTGACTAAGGGGAGATCCAATGATTTCCATGCCTTATCCCATCCTCGCTTCATTGAACTGCGAGATGACAAGGATTCTACTGATAGTCTCGAGAGAGCTCAAGATAGTCTTGAATCAGCGAAGAATTTTAAGTGATGACTGAGGAGTCGACAACTTTCCTGGCATAGTATGCTATCTATACACGCAGAACGTACTAAAACTCATAAAGAATTCAAAAAATGGAAAATAAAACAAATAAAACAAATGGAAAAACAGCACTAGTTCTCGGAGCTGGTGGATTTATTGGCTGGCACCTTGTAAAGCGGCTTAAAGATGAAGGTTATTGGGTCAGAGGCGCAGACCAAAAGCGTCCAGAATATGAAGCATCTCTTGCAGATGATTTTGTATTATGTGATTTGAGAAAGTCAAGCGACGTATCTCGAGTAATGTTTGCTCCAGGTCAGCATACTGCAAGGGATGGTGCATCTGAAGGCAGTTTCGATGAAGTATATGGATTGGCAGCAGACATGGGCGGGGCGAATTTTGTCTTTTCCGGCGACAACGATGCGGATATCATGCACAATTCAGCGCTGATCAACCTAAATGTTGCAGATACAGCAGTAAAGTTCGGTGTTAGAAAGGTATTCTACTCGTCAAGTGCTTGTATGTATCCAGAACACAACCAACTCGATCCTTTGAACCCTAATTGCGCTGAAGATTCAGCGTATCCAGCTAATCCAGACTCAGAATACGGATGGGAGAAGCTGTTTTCAGAGCGTTTATTCCTAGCTTATGCACGAAACAAGGGCTTGAATGTACGAATCGCCAGATTCCACAACATTTTCGGCGTGAATGGCACATGGGATGGTGGTAGAGAGAAGGCACCAGCAGCTATTTGCCGTAAAGTCATTGCTGCAAACGATGGAGATGAGATTGAAATCTGGGGAGACGGTACCCAGACACGCTCCTTCTTGTATGTTGATGAATGCGTTGAGGGAGTCCGTCGTTTGATGGAGTCAGACTTCTCTGGACCTGTTAATATCGGCTCAGATGAGATGGTTACTATCAATAAGCTCGTCACATTGGCAGAAGTGGCAGGAGGAAAGAAGCTTATCCGTAAATACATCGATGGTCCATTGGGAGTCGCTGGTAGAAATTCAGATAACAAGCTGATCAAAGAGAAACTTGGGTGGTCTCCAACAGAACCGTTGCAATCCGGCATAGCTAGAACGTATGCTTGGATTCAAGACCAGTATAGCTCCTCCAAGGAGGAGATTTAGTATGATTGAATCAAAAATTATCAAGGATAGTCTGAATACAGAGACAGGCGACCGATTAACCTCATGGATTTGGACATATCCTCGCTTTATCCACTCAGAGGTGATGACTCACCGCCTTTTCTCCAGGAATGCCGCGAGCTCAAGAGCGATTCCAGTGAAAAAGCAGATTGCTCAGGTAGAAGATGGAGCAAATTGGGTGCTTGCTCAGCCTGACCTTGCAAATATTGATTTTGCTGCATGTCCTCTTGCTATTCCAGTCGATTGGGGCAGTAACAATCCAGGAATGCAGTCGAAAGCCCCGTTGTCAGAGAGTGATAGATCACGAGCAGTGGAGAGATGGTCGAAAGCTGCATTAGAATCAGTTAATCAGGCGCATCAGCTCAATGATATTGGTGCTCATAAGCAGATTGTGAATAGAGTACTTGAGCCTTTTGTACATATGACAGTACTTGTCACATCAAGTAACTGGGGTAATTTCTTTTCACTTCGTGCTCACCCAGATTCACAGCCTGAATTCCAAAAACTTGCATACATGTGTATAGATATATACAATGATAATGTACCAGCCAAGCTTCAATCAGGTGACTGGCACTTACCATTCGAGGATAATATAACTGAGAAGATGAACTTAGATGATATCATCCGCATCTGTATAGCAAGAGCTGCTCGTACATCGTATACAACTTTCAATGGAGATTACGACGCACAGAAAGACTTTGATCTCCACGACAACTTAAAATCAGCAGGTCATATGTCGCCATTTGAGCATGTTGCAGTTGCCCTATCAAAGGAAGATAATTTTTTAGCAGGAATGGAGCAACGAGGTAATTTCTGGGGATTTCAACAATACCGTAAGCTAATCGACGGAGAATGTAGAAATGATAGACGCATTATTGATAAGCTTCCTCAATAAAGCCTAAATATATGCATGCGACATATGAAAAACGCAACAGGTCTCAGTAAATTTGCAAATATTTTAACTGAGAAAATTCAGGCTGAAAAGGAGCAGGCTGAGAAAATTCAGGCTGAAAAGGAGCAGGCTAAGAAAATTCAGGCTGAAAAGAAAATTCAGGTTGAAAAGAAAATTCAGGTTGAAAAGAA
>CERP01022297.1_pt1 | contig 28611 bp, 23 predicted proteins | sample 530801 | NCBI WGS metagenome assembly CERP01 (sample SAMEA2620991, study PRJEB7988) | marine metagenome | biome: marine biome (ENVO:00000447); feature: surface water layer (ENVO:00002042); material: "saline water (ENVO:00002010), including plankton (ENVO:xxxxxxxx)" | depth 5 m | reverse complement strand
GCGAAGGGCAGTTCACTATTTTAAAACACAGTCCGGCGTTTCTCCTGTAGTTACAGGGGGGTTGGGGGGGAAGTTTTGAAGCGATCAGAAATGAAGATGCTGGAGACCGCGGCAAACCATCGGTGGGCAATTTCAAATGAGTACAGAACGCAAGCTGTTGAGACGTTGGTGCAAATCTTAGGTAGTGCAGTTTCAACGGATCGCGAAAAAATTGCAGCAACACGGGCATTGGTCGCCATGGATTGCTTGAACCAGAAGGATGAGCATGACGCTAAACTACAATCAGACCGAAATCGATTTCTTGCGCTCGCTGAACGACTCGGAATTAGAGAAAATGTTGAGCCATCTCCCGAAGGTGGAACAAGTGTTGCTATTGAAGGAACTGTTGTCGGACCCAAACGAAAACGACCAAGACCTAAAGCGAAAAAGAAGTCAACGAAGCAAGGCCGCAGAGGTAACAATAAATCCAATAGCTGATCCTGCAAGGCGAGCAAGATGTTTAGCTGATCCCGTGGAGTTTTTGCGAACGTATGGACTTGATGATTCTGGCAACTCGTGTTTTTACAATCCGTTTGCAAAACATCACCTTGCAATGATTGCTGCCATTGACGAACGAAGTCACAACTCTGGTGATAAGGCAATCGCGGCTAGTCGCGGAGATGGAAAAAGTACGGTAGCGGTCTGGATGTGCATTTACATCATAATGGCCCAACGAATTCGAAGCGTGGTCATAATCGCGGCCACAAGAAAGCACGCGCAGAAATTATTTAAAACGATCAAGCGAGCATTGACGCGGAATGAGCTATTGATGAGCGACTTTCCAGAAGTCTGCGACTGTATTCGAGAACTTGACGGCGCACCGCAACGTGCAGCAAAACAACACGTCAATGGAAAGAAAACAGGAATCGTCTGGACGCAGGATGAGCTAAAATTGCCTTACGTTGAAGGGTCAACCTACGGAGGCATTCATGTAGCTTACTATGGACTCGACTCAGCCATTCGAGGTGGTAGATTTGAGTTCGCTCTAATCGATGACCCAGAAACTCGAGACGTTGCTTTTAGTGATGAGCAAAATAAAAAAGTTGAGGACATGATCGACGGCGATGTTGCAGGACTTGCCGGTCCTAACACTGCAATATCTCGAGTTATCTTGACGACCATTCAAACCCAGCGGAGTTACTCGTATCGCGTGACATGCCGCAAGACAAAACCAACATTTGCTGGTGATCGTTATGGAATGCTAGAAACGTGGCCCGACAACCGAGACATCTGGGATAACTACATTGCAATGCGGCAAAAAAATCAAGCTGATGGCGATAAGGATGGCCTCGAGGCTTTGCAGTTCTATGTGGACAACCGCGAGGAGATGGAGCGCGGGTGTACTGTCTCAAACCCGCACCGATTTAACAGACGACTCGACGCAGACGGGAAAGCAGTTGAGATAAGCGCGATTCAGGCTTTTTTTAACAGAGTTGCTGACTGGGGTTTGTCTCGAGTCATGGCCGAACTACAAAACGACCCAGACCAAGAAGAAGTGGAAGAAACTCTTGGGCTTACCGCTGGTATTGTTATGAAACGAGTCAGCCATCTTGGGCAAAACATTTTGCCTCCTGAGAATTGCAAAATTGCATTTGGCTTGGACATTGGTAAGTACTTTAGCTACTGGGTGAAGGTTGCTTCTCATGGCAACGCAATTCTTAATGTTATTGACTACGGCATCATTGAAAATCCAAACGTAACCAAGGCAACAGAGCAGGAAGCAGTTGAGGTAAGTATCCTGAAAGCGTTGCATGAATGGCGAACCGATACGTTGGCAGAGAACCCACCAGAGTTTGGCTTAATTGATTCAGGTTATTGCACGACAGCAATTTATGAATTTATTCGACAATCAGGAGGAACACCTTTTGCAGCAGCAAAGGGGTGGGACACAAAGCGATTTAGGATTGGCGAAAATGTTATTGGCCGAAGAAGAGTGTTCCAAGAGTGTTATGCACAATTCACGAACGAAGATAAAATCTGGCTTTACAATGTTCACACAGAATATTGGAAGCAATGGATTCAAGAACGGTTTCTTACAGCAACCATGACAGACGGAATGTTTAATGATGGCAGTTGCTCTTTGTTTAACCAAGGCAAAGACCCAAAACGACATTTGACTTTTGCGCATCACATTGTCGCTGAAGGTCGTGAGGAATTATTTGTTGAGGGAAAAGGTGTCGTGCGGTCTTGGAAAGTTTACAACCGCAACAATCACTGGCTTGATGCAATTGCACTAGCAAGCGCAGCACTTGGTGTTTTAGGAGTTCGATTGATTCCTCGGGTCAGCCTTGCCGTTCCACCAACTCACAAACCACAAAAACAAAAATCAACCAAACCAGACCCAAGATTCAAACGCCGAGAAGGTGGTTGGGTTCAAGGTGCAAAACAAAGAAGAGGTAGGTGATGACTGTGGCAAAAAAATCTAAACGCAAAAAAACCATTCGAAGGCCGATGGTAGTTCGTGAACGAAGATTTGCTCCCAAACCTTGCACAAATTGCAAAGAGCTAATCCCTAAAAACAAAAACTACAGTGAGGTTTATTCGACATTCAGCAGGACGGACGGGACGTATCGTTATTGCCGATGCACCTTCTGTGGAAATACATGGAAAAGTTTTGATCGTCATGAATAAGCCACGACCATGGAAACAACTGGATGTAATTCACTCAAACGATAGGTATAAATTTCCAAATGGCAACTCCACAACAATTATTGGACCAGATTGAAACCGCAATCGAAGCACTTTTAACTGGTGGTCACACACAATACAGCATTGGAAGTAGATCAGTTACAAAACTTGATTTGCCAACATTGTTTTCTGAAAGACGACTGCTTCAAGCAGAAGTTTCCCGCGCTTCAAATGGCATGGTTCGTCTAGCTAAATTTTCGAGAACGTCAAAATGATTACTAGAATTCTTGACGGCATTTACAAAACAGTCGCTCCGCGCCGTGCTTTGCAAAGAATGCAGGCTAGGAAGGTCATGAGAACCTACGAAGGCGCGCGGCCAGATCGAATGAATGCGTATGCCAACCCAAAAAATCAGTCAGCGGAAACCGAGCAAGCAGGACCGTGGGGCGCAGACGAACTTCGAGCGTGGGCTAGATCGCTTTGCCGCAATAACGCCTATGCGTTTGGCATTGTCGATACTATTGTGGCCTCAGTTGTTGGCGAAGGCATCAAAGTCGAATCCATGTGCAATGGATACCAAGGCAGAGACGAAGATAAAGTCAACGATTACCGCAATGGAGTATGGGAAGAGTGGGCCGAAAACTGCGAACTTACTGGGCAGTACAACTTTGATGAATTGCAACAGATAGCACAAAGAGAAATGGTTGAAGCTGGAGAATGCTTAGTTCATTTAGTCACTCTGCCCGCAAAAACATTTAACGGAATCTACCGACCTATTCCATTTGCCTTGGAGTTAATTGAAGCTGATCGACTAGCGTCAGACCGCGACACATACCAATTGATGAGAGAGCGCGAAGGCTTAAAGATTGTTCGTGGCGTGGAAATGGATTTACACGGGCGACCCTTGGCGTATTGGATTTACCCAGCGCATCCTGACACTGGACTTGGGTTTCAAGCAAATCCAATCCGCATTGCTGCCGATAAAATCTTACACCTATACAAGCGAGATCGAATCGGCCAAAGCCGAGGTGTGAGTTGGTTTGCACCTGCGGTTGAGTCATTGAGAACTTTAGGGACCTACACCGACAATGAATTGCAAGCAGCGGCAGTTTCCTCTTGCTTCACGATGGCTATTAAAACAGAGGGCGACCAAAGCGGTTCAATGTTGCCTCCAAGTTTTGAAGAGGGACAGCAGCAGGACTCGGATGGCAATAGCTATGAGTATTTGCAAGCAGGCATGATAATGCGGCTGAAACCAAACGAGTCAGTCGAGTCAGTCAATCCAAGTCGTCCCAACACTGGGGCAGGCGCATGGATTCAATTAATTCTTAGAAGCATTGCCGTAGCTGTTGGGCTTTCATATGAAACAGTAGCTCGAGATTATTCACAAACAAATTACAGCAGCAACAGAGCAAGTCAGCTTGAGGACCGACGAAGATTTCGAAGATGGCAGAGTTACCTAACAAAAAATCTCTGCCAACCCGTGTGGGACCAGTTCATGAATCATTGCGCGTTGGTTGACAAGAAGATGTTTCCAACAATGGCTGAGTTGCTTGCAGACAGAAGACAATACAGCAAGGTTGAATTTCAACCGCCACGGTGGGAATGGGTTGACCCATCGACCGAGCAATCCGCAAGCGAAGCATCGATTAAAGCGTTTCAATCTACATATCAAGACGAGCTTTCAGGACGTGGACACAACTGGAGGCGAGTGTTTGAGCAAAGAGCGCGAGAAGAAAAGATGCTCGAGAAACTGGGGCTAACATCTCCAGCAGGTCAGGAGAAAGCCGACGCGCAAAGCAAAACTAAAACAGCAGACGCGGCAATGGTTGGGGCAGAAGCGTCAGCGGAACCAAAACAATCAACAGAAAAGATTGAGGTTCAAGAGCCTGTAAAAAAAAACTTAGAACGCGCGACTGGTAGTTGTGGGCAGGATGATGTCGGAAAGTTTGGCCCTAAGAATACTTGTGCGGTCGGTTCGGGTCGAGGCGGCAAAGATGGCAAAGGGGGCAAGGCTAAAGCAGAAGGTAGTACAGAAAAAGGAACAAGCAATTTTTCTCCGTTACCCGACCCCTATGCCGATAAAGATGATGACGGAATTACAGACAACGCGATTGTTGGAGTTCCTGCTGATGAAACACCACCGCCACCAAAAATTCCACGCCTGCAAAACCTTGATGAAGTTGAGCAAAAGTCTCAGGATGATTTTAACAAACGAATTGAAGAAGACCCCGAGGGAATGGCCGATGATTACCTCGAGCAAATCTATGCAACCGAGGGAAAGAATCCTGAAAAGCCATTGAGCCATAAAACTTTCAACACAGACGATGCCAAGGTGTTGAATCCGATGTACAAGGACAAAGACCCAGAGTCAAAAGCAAAGCACAATTTGCCAAGTCACGCAGGCGCAAATGCAATTGCAAAGATGTCGTTTGAAAAGCATCTCGACACCAAAATGAAAAAGGGCGACACGATTCTCGTGACCATGGGTGGAGTGGCAGCAGGAAAAGGTTACGCCGTTGAACGAGCATTTAACAAACGTGCCGATGAAATTGGTGCTGTCTGGGATACAGCAGGCGAACAAAATGGAACTGAGTTGGAATATGTAATTGAACAAGCAAAAAAACGTGGGTTAAAAGTTGAGTTTGTTTATGTTCACACTAATCCTCTTGACCATGCATTCGCTGGTATGGAAGGATTTTTTAGCAGAGCAAAAACAAAAGGCAGGACACCGACAAGTCAACTCTTTGGGCAAAGTTACAAAATTGGTGCGGACAACTTTAACGCAGGCCAAAAAAAGTACGCCGATAATAAAAATGTCTCATGGAAAATTCTCGACAATCCAAACCCTAAAGGTTCTAAAAAAATACGAACCGATTTAAAAACCGTCCCTGTGGATGAGGTCCCCGATCCCAAGCTATTGCAAGAGAGATTTGAAAAAGAGGTGGAGGCGCGGGACCTGCCACAGTGGATAAAAGATGCAGCAATGAGTGGTCACAGAATCCTTAAGGGAAATAAATAGTGGGCTTTTCAAACGAAGAAATCCAACAAGAGTGGGTTGGCAACACACTGACTCACGAACAATACGAGCAAGGTTTGACTGTTGCGCGTGAATATCGCGCACGGCACAGAATGATCAAAAGGGCTGTCGATAATCTTAACCGCGCACTCAACCCATGCGGCATGAAAGACGATGGCACGTTTGCATCTCCCAACTCGTGCGCAGGAACCAAAGGGACTGGCAAGAAGGCAGAGAAAAAGTTGGCAACCGAAGCACCAGCAGCAAAGCCACTTGATATGCCATTAGGTAAGGGTGCTGAACGTGCGGGCGTTAAGTACATGGACGACAAATGGCAACTGCCAAAGCAAGAGAAAAAGAAACCGGCAGTGTTTGAAGTTGTTAGCTACCTTGACCGAGAGAACGCGGAGCGCGGGGAGTTAATGTATGAAGTGCCGCCAAAGGGCAAGGACAATGCTAAAGAAGCAAGAGCGATTGAAAAACGAAACGACGAAAAGGCTGATTTGATTTCAGATGCAACAACTGCTGAAATCATGTGGGCCTTAGAAAATGCCCCTGAAGGTGAGTCGGGTGAAGGATGGTACGCGCGTCAGATGGAAGGCGCGATGGGTGTTATGTACGAGCTTTACCCTGACATGAAGGGTGACCTTGCAAAAGAAATGGCGTTCAAGTCAATCCTTGCAATTACGAGCAACGGACAAGAGGTTACAGACAACTTTAAACTTGCCGACAAGTTGTATCAAAAGTTTATCAAGACAGGGCAGTTTCCAACAAGTTTTAGCGCAGGTGGAAAACAAAAAGATGCAATGAAGGACAGCATGCGGGTGATGAACCACCTGTACAACAATTACACACCAGAACAGGTAAATGAATTTCTTGCAGCAGAAATGACATTTGGAGACTTGGCAAAAAAAGCGACAGCAATGGGTTTGCCAATCGAAGCGTTGTCAGGTGAGAACGTAGACACCATTGTAACTGGAAGCGTTATCTTCGGCCCTAAACTCGGTTCGTTCTACAACAACTTAAATGGCCGATTTGATTCAACAACAATGGACCTATGGTTTGCCAGAACCATGGGAAGGATTCAGGGAATAGCAACAAAAATTGACCCTGAAGGAATTAGGTCCACAGCAAGAGAGCTAAAAGAAGCAATTTTGTTTGCCTCGGAAAAGGGAGTGGGTTCAATCCTGCCTGAAACATTTGACCCTGACACGAAAAAGGGTCAAAAGAAACTCAAGGAGATGAAGGAAGCGGGGGGTGGAAAGCGAACTACCGGCGATGCTGATCACGACCAACACCAAAGATTGTTCAACGAAAAGTCAATGGTGTCACAAGAGCAGGTGATTGCGTGGCTAGACCAAGCCATCGAAAACCCAAAACTCGCGGCAGAGAACGAAGAAATGCTGCGTTGGGTAAACAACCGCCGAAGAGAGTATGGTGCAAGTCGGTCATTCACTTATAACCGAGATGGTGAGCAGAAATTTAAAAAGGGCCGTGGTCCTAATGACCCGAGAATAAGTAAAAAAACAGGGAAGGTGTTAAGTGTTCAACCAACTTATTCTTCCTTCATCGACAAGACAACTTTAAATAAGCGATCCAAAACACTCTACGAAAAACTGGTCCCAATTAAAGCTGCACCAGCAGGTGGAGGCGAGCGAAACTTTTATCGCGATGTGATGAAGAAGACGCAAGAGAAACTTGCTGCGAGAGGCATTAACATGACCGCCGCAGATATGCAGGCCGTGCTTTGGTACAACGAGAAACGACTGTACACAAAGTTTGGTTACGCAGGCAAAGGTTCAAAAACAGTTGACTACCTTGACGCAGCGCAAGCACTTAAAAAAGGCCGAAAGAAATAATATGAAAATCACGGGCAAGGGTAGCTCATTTGACTTTGGGGACCAACATGCATTTGACTCGGTTACTGCCGAGGACAAAATGAAATTGATCGATGCTTTGATGGCCGACATGGGAATTGAAAAAAAGCCACAACCTAAAGTTAGTCGCGCGTGGCAGGACGCACAACCAATTAAGCGAGACAATGCCAGCTAAGTACGACCATATAAACTTTAAACCACCAGCGTCAGTTGCCAAGGCAGCAAAGCGTGGTTTAAAGATGCGCGCAAAGCAAAGCAAAAGCAATCAAGGTGGTACAGCAGTTGGGTTAGCTCGAGCAAATCAACTGGCAAAGCGCGAGACTCTTTCTGCTGCAACAGTCAAACGCATGAAAGCGTTTTTTGATAGACACCAAAAAAACAAAAAGGTTGACTCTGGTAAAAAAGCAGGAGCAGACAAAGGCCAGCAGGCTTGGCTGTTATGGGGTGGAGATGCAGGAAGAGCTTGGGCTAAAAAAGTTGTGGCGCAAATGGAAAAAGCCGACAGCAAAAAACCTGTGTCACGCGCGTTAAATCCATGTGGCATGACCAAAGGTGGCACATTCGATAAAGGTAATAGTTGCGCTGGCACGAAGGGAACAGGGAAAAGTAAATCAAAGAAAATTACCAAGGCCGAAAGGAATAAGGCACTGGAAGATTTTGCGGATGGAAAAATTACTAGCAATCAATTAATTGATTTGCTTTTGCCAGTAGAGGAAAGAAAAAGTTTCTTTCAGAAAAAGAAAAAACCATCGCCGCCAACTTTAAGCAAGCCAACGACAGAGGGCCAAAAAGAATTCTTTAAGGATTCAAAAGTTCGGGACCCAAGCGGCAAACTTCTGAAAGTGTTTCATGGAACCACTATGAAATTTGATGTGTTTACAAACCCATACGGCGGTTGGAACATGTTTTCAGATAACTACGACTACTCCTATGTCTTTGCACAAGGAAGCGGAGAAGTAGGGGAGTACTATTTAAACATAAAGCGACCACTAGATTTGCGGAGTCTTCCAAGAGAAGGTGGCGATGCTCGGAACGAATTGCTGGACCTTTTGAGAGACAAAGCAGAGGTAGACGAAGACAGTTTTAACTATCTAAAAGACCACCTGCCGTATGCAAAAGATGCGTTCACAATCATCAACCGAAGTCGCGATCTTTTAATTGAAATTCTCATCGACCATGGTTATGACGGAATAGTCATGCCTGATGTCGTAATAGGACCAGACCGTAACGAAAAGGTTAGAAGAATCATTGGCGACACATACATTGCGTTTGTCTCACAGCAAATTAAAAAAGTAACAAACGAAAATCCAACAAAAGCCAATGAGATTGATCGCGCACTTAACCCGTGCGGCATGACAGAGGGGGGAACCTTTGACAAGGGTAACAGTTGCGCTGGGACTAAGGGTACTGGAAAAAAGGCAAAGGCTAAAACAGCAGATCAAACAGCAATGACTGAATGGTCAGGAATCGACAACGCATACGAAGATGTTTCAGTGGGCGAAAAAGGGACTCAAGCAAACGAGCCATATGAAATTGATAATATAAGAATGGCGGTTCGGAATTTAACAAACTCAACTAAGAACAGAACTCCTGAGTTTATAAAAGCACTACTTGAAAAAGAAAAAGCTGTTTGGGATAAGGGAGTGGCGTTGCTTGGAGGTGGAGAAGTAGAGTTGTCGAAAATGGATAGCGAGCAGGTTCAAGAACTTCTTCAATATATCATGGACAACGATGGAGGATATTTTACAAGCCCACAGGACTTTGACGATAAGTTAAAAAAAGTACTTGACCAACACAAACGAGATGTTGAAACGCTTAAAAAACTACAAGCAGAATTAGACGAATACGAATCAAAACAACCACCGAAGGTAGAATTCAAAACAGGCGAACCATTCGTCGCAAAAACCTATCACGGAACTCCATACGGCGGTTTTGAAACCTTTGACAAGGACCAGCAAGGCGTAAACACCAAAGCGGGTTCAGCAACTTTAGGTTGGTTTTTTGCTGGGTCAAGAGAGACAGCGCAAGGGTACGCAGGAACTTCAGATGACTTTCCGATTAAGGCTCGAGGGTGGCACGAACTTGGTGGAACCATACAACAAGAAGTGATTAACAAGATTGACAAGAAGTTGAAAACATATGACGACAACGGGAAAGGCGTTTATGCATCTAATGACAAAATTGAAAAATACATAAATGAGAATCCACAAGAGGTCGCAGCGTTTTTAGCCTATGAACATGATGATATTGAATACGACACAACGCCAGTCCAGCCAGAAGTTAAAACAGCGTTTATCAAAATGAAAAACCCATTTGTGGTTGATCAGGAAAAGGCAGACTACAGAGAGCAAACGTATTACGATTTGATGCTGAAGGCAATTGCCGATGGTCATGATGGCATTGTAATTACAAACACGTATGACTCGGGATACTATGACACGCGATTTACAAAAAAATCACAACTTGAAAACATCTTTGCCGTGTTCGATAAGTCGTCAATTAAGTTACTGAAGGAGCGAGCAGTGAAACGCGCACTTAATCCATGCGGAATGACAGAAGGTGGGACATTTGATAAGGGAAATAGTTGCGCAGGAACAAAGGGAACAGGCAAGAAAAAAGGAAAGTTTGCGTCAAACCAAGATGGGTTTTTACCTGTTAAAAAAGAGCAGCAAAAAACTAAAGAGTTTAAGAGGTGGTTTCAAAACTCTGAAATTGTTACCGACAACGGTGACCCACAGTTAGCCGAGCCAATAGTTTTGTATCACGGAACCACGCACAACTTTAATGAATTCAACATGGCAACTGCAAACCCTGACAACGACATGGGAAGAGGGTTTTATTTTTCTGACGCAATTGAAGATGTTGAAGCATATTACGGCGCGGACGGTCCAGACCTTTCCATGCGAATCACTAAGGAAATGGAAAACATCCTGTATGGAAACAAGTACGACCTTGAATTAGTTGAAATTATAGATGACATCAACGATGTGCTTGAAGCAAAGGGGGTCGTGTTCGATGAGGAATACAATATTGATTTTGACGAATCAAAAATTGATTTTAAAGAAATCGAACAAACCATTGGAGACGTGTTCAGCATTACATACAACGAAAAAAACAAGGACGCAATCGAAGCGGTAATTAATGGTCGGATAATGAACTCAACTCCTGAAATGATTGCAACCCGCATGGCAATGGGAATCATGCAGGGTGGCACTGAAAGAGTTATGCAGGTTTACCTGCGAATGAATAAACCTTTTTACATGGCGGCGGAAACATCCTCAGCAGAAGTAAAGAGCGATCAAACGCAATTGTTTGCTGAAACAATTTACGAAGACGAAGAGGGAAGGTTACAGGAGGACTCTGGGTTTGACATGGACTCGGCATTTGTTAGCGACATGATGGGACCAGCGTGGGATATTTTGCTGTCAGCCAAGGATAAAGCAAGGCAGTATAGCCGACTTGGAGACGTCGATGAGGAATTTCAGTTTCTTGAAGCTGACATTGTGGACAACGAAGGAATTTCAGCCAGTGACTTAATTCGGGGCCTGAAGAATATTGAGACACTTATGTACTCGCAAGACGATAACGGTGACCTGATCGGGGCAGACATAATTACCGAGGCGATTAGAAGCGCAGGCTACGATGGAATTGTGTATCTCGAGCCAAGTAGAAATTTCAACATGCCACATATCCCAAAAGGCACTCGCCACTACATTGTGTTTGACCCAAAGCAAATCAAAAGCGCAACAGACAACAACGGTGATTTTGACCCTGACAACGCAAACGTAAATAGAATTCTTATGAACGCAAAAAACGCAATTAAACGCTTTACTAAATCGCCAATGAAGAAATCAAAAGGCAAGGTTGGTGGGTGCGGAAACTCAGGGCAAGGGTTTGTGGAAGGAAACACATGTGCCAAGGGAACAAAGGCAGGTCCAGTTGCTGGTGCAAAGACACAGAGCAAGTCAAACAGGCCCGAGGGCAGCCACCCAAACACAACAATGTTCATGGACCAAAAGTGGGCAAAGGATTACGTTGCAAAAAAAGAGCTTCGCAACATCAGCGATTTTGACAAGGCAATAAAAGAGGACATCCACAAGCTAAGCAACATGAATGACGTATTTGTAGTTCCACTGGATAAGGATGGAAAGCAAAAGGGTCAGATCGTGCAAATTGATCGACGCATGCGAAAAGCAGATGGAACACAGTTTGATGTTCTAGGGCTTACGTCTGGAGAATACAGGCTTGAAGTGATTCCAATTGAAAACAGTCCGACAAGAAAAAAGGGAGTAGAGACAAGCAGTACTCCTGTTCGCAAAGACAACCTAAGCAAGAACAAGCAGTTTAAAAAAGCAACTGCAACGATGACTGCAAGGCAAACGGAAACGTACGCAAAGTTGCTATGGAATCAAATGGACGGTGGGCAGCAAAAAGACGTGGCCCAGTACATTGCTTATAAAGCGGAAAAGCAAGACTTCGACGAAAAAACAAAGTACGTTGAAAAAGCAAAAAAGCAGCAAGCAGCAATGAGGAAAAAGACAAAGCAAGCGCGGGCCAAAATTGCTGCACAGGCAAAGAAACAAAAGTCTGCATATGAAAAAACAAAAGAGCAAAATCAAAGCCCAGCGGATAAACAAAAAGCATTTTTGAAAAGACAAAATGCACGGTTGGCAAAGTTTCGCCGAGAGATAAAAAAATTCAATCACCGAACATCGCCGAAAGAGCTTGAATCAAAAGTAGATGAATTTCTGTCGTGGCAAGAGTCAATGACTTCAGAACAAATTGGGATGAAGACAAAGAGAACGGCAAAGCAACAAGAAAAAATCATGAAGGAAGTCAACGACAAGCTAAACAATCAAATGGTCATTTACGATTTGCTGGTAGATGCATGGACCGTTGACCAAGCCACGGAGAAGGGTCTGTCGCTTTTGCAGGGCAAGTCTCCTACGAAGCGGGACGACGACCCGTGCTGGAAAAACTACGAGCAAGTTGGGATGAAAAACAAAAACGGTAAGTCAGTTCCAAACTGTGTGCCAAAGTAGAGAAAGAAAAATGATGCGACAAATAACACGCCGCGCAGACGTTAGGCAAGTAAAATCTTCGGGTTCAAATAAAGGCCCTACAGTTGAAATTGTCATTGCTTCAGATTCGCCTGTTGAGAGGTGGGACGAGGATCGGGGTGAGCAGGTGCAGGAAATCCTGCTTATGGATGGTGTGGAGTTTCGCACTGACCAAAAGCAATTGCCGATTGTTGATTCGCATGATCGATCAACCGTTCGCAATGTCCTTGGCAGTGTTCGCAATGTTCGAGTTGAAAACGGGCAACTTGTTGGTCGAGCAGTGTTTGCTTCGGATGAAGACTCGCAACGAGCATACAAAAAATTAACAGAGGGTCACCTAACTGACTTTTCAGTAACTGCAACTCCAAAGGAAATCAAAAAGATTCCTCGAGGACAAACAGTAAAAGTAAACGGACACACGCTCGAAGGCCCTGTCGATCTTGTTACACGATGGATGGTAACAGACGCATCGCTGGTCGGTGTTGGAGCAGATGTAAATTCGCGAGTGCGGACAATTAACCGCGCTCTTAATTCTATTAAAAGGGGAGACGTTATGCCGATGGACGATGAAACAAAAGAAAAGTTGGTACAGCACGGTATGCCAGAAGATTTGGTTGAAGATGACGAAAGGGCATTGGAATGGATGCTTCAGCGTGTCGCAGGCGACGAAGAAGAGGAGGAGGACATTGAGCTTGCGGATGATGAAGACGACGACATGGACATGGAAGAGGCTGACGAGCTAAAGAAGTGCCGAGACTTCTACAGCAAGAAGCGATCAAAGGGCAAGGAGGACATGGAGGAGGAAATTGAATTTGGCGAAGAGGGTGATGAAGACGAAGAAAAAGTTGGCGTTGCTGTCGAACGTGCCTTACGGCAGGACCGCAAGCGACGATCAGAGATCAAAGCAATCTGCCGGTCGGCAAACATTCCAAAGGGCGTGGCTATTCGTTACGCCGACAGAGGATTGTCGGCCAAGCAAGTAAAAAGAAAGGTTCTAAGACAAATGGCAAACAAACCTGTAGGTCGAGTTCAGGTAAAGGGTGACTTGCGAGTTGAGCGCAATCTTGACATGCGAGACGCAATGATCAAACGGTCTGATCCTTCGTTTAAGGCCCGCAAGGGTGCAGCAAACTTTCAGCACGCTACGCTGTTAAGAATGGCCGAAGAGGTTATTCGCGGCGAAGGCGTGAACACCTCACGGATGAGTGGAACGCAGATTGCACAGATTGCAATGAACCACCGGCCAACAATTGAGCGCATGCAATATCTTGGCGAAATCAAACGCGAAGGTTCGTACGCAACTACAGGGGCATTCCCAAATCTGTTGTTGGATGTCACAAACAAAAGTTTGCTCAAGGGTTACGAAGAGTCTCCACCGACTTGGTCGCAGTGGTGTCGCACTGGGACCCCCGTCAATGATTTCAAAGAAATCAACAAGGTGAAGTTCAGTGAGTCTCCGAACCTTGTCAATGTTCCAGAGAACACGTTGTACCCTGAAGCACCAATGTCTGATGAGCGCGAAAAGTACTCAGTCGAAAAGTTTGGTAGCTCGTTTAGTTGCACATTTGAATTGATCGTCAACGACGATCTTGGAGCGTTGCAACGAATTGCTTCCCTTCAGGGAGCAGCAGCACGAAGAACGCAAAACCAAACAGTATACAACAAGTTGCTTGCCAACGATGTTATGGCTGATGGTGTTGCGTTGTTTAATGCCTCGCACAACAACGTGGGAACTGCCGCAGCATTAAGCGTGACAAGTCTTGATGAGGCTTACACAAAAATGCGGTTGCAGACTGGTCTTGATGGAAAAACCATTTTAAACATCACTCCGACCTTTCTCGTTGTCCCCGCTGCACTCGAGGCAACTGCCTATCAGATCATCAATTCGATTGCCGATCCAAGCGTAGGTGGTGACACTACTGGTTCCAGCGGTGTGGCTAACACTTACGGACCTTCTGGTCCTCGTCGCTTAACAACTATTGTTGAGCCATTGCTTGACGGAAACTCAAGCACTGCTTGGTATTTGATGGCAAGCAACTCCATGATTGACACCATGGAACTTACTTTCCTTAGTGGAGAGAACACGCCTGTGCTTGAGAATGAATTTGACATTCGTAGGGATAGTTATTTCTATAAAATTCGCCAAACATTCGGTGTCGGAGTTGTGGACTACAGGGGCATGTTTAAAAACGCTGGAGCGTAGTAAACGCAAAGCAAGAAACAAGAAACGGCGAAGACTTCCAAATCCTTTTTTTAAACACACCTAAAAACATTTCATAGAGGTATAAGCAAATGGCAGGGATTCAAGACAGAGTAATTTATCACGATGACTTTCTAGGTCATGGTGAGTTAAGCACATCGCAAAGTGATAGTGCGTGGATCATTGACGACACCAGCGCGGCGGGTTCACCGACCTACACGCGCGGTGGTCAAAACGGGTTGGCAACATTGCAACTCGCATCAACCAGCGAAGTAGAGAACGTCTGCCTTAGCATGGGAGATGATTTGAATTTCGATATTGATTTGATTGATCACATCGAAATTGGGTTGGCAGTTGGACAAGCTGCAAACGATGCGGCAACTTCAATTGCGTGGGGACTTGGGTCAGCGCGTGCCGACGATCCCAACGCTATTGCTTACCATGCGTTGTTTCGTTGCATTGGCAGCAATGCTATTGTGCTGGAAACAGACGATGGCGTACTGGATACCGACGATGTTGCAACCGGAACATCCGCAGGAGTGGCACAACAAAAGTATGTCATCAGTTTTGCAAACGGCAAATCCGATGTTCGTTTCTTTGTTGGTGGCGAACGAGTTGCAGCAGCAACCACGTTTGACATGAGCAACTACAGTGGCTTGCTTCAGCCTTTGTTTCAGATTCAAAAAACTGCTGACACTAACACTGACTCAGTTGTAATTGATTACGTCAAGATCGAATCACGGAGAGCGTAGGTAATCATGGGGCTACAGGATTCAATTCGAAGCGATGCGCGCAAAATCTTTCTCAATGAGAATGATTTTGCGGAGAGAATTGTTTACCATTTTCGAGGTGGTGGGAGTGAAAGTGTTTCGGCACTGGTTAATCGCAACCCTCCTGCCATCTACGATGATGCCTCAAACATTGTCTTGCCATCATTTGAGATTACGATAGCAAACTCGTGTGTCAGTGGAATTACATCAGCAAAGATTAATGTTGGTGGTGACGAGGTAGACGTAGTTAAAGAGTTTGGCAATCCTCAGCTTAAAAGATGTGCGGTTCTGCAAGTATCAGAACAGGACATCGAAGGAACAATAACCTTTTTGGTAATGTAATAATGGCAACAGCAATTCCAGAGTTAATTGCGATAGTTTTACAGACACGGTTGCAGCAAATAAAAATTGCTAACGGGTTTGAAACAACAGTTACGGTCGTGGAGCGACCTGCGCCAACTTCAGATATGAAACCGCAGGACAATCAAATTGTTATCTCAAACGGAAATCTTGCTAGGCGTAAAGAAATGGATTGCGGAGGCAACCCACCTGCGTATGCATACCAGCAGTCTTACTCGATCAACGCAGTACTTAGGCCAAGTGAGACTTCAAGCACGGCATCGGCAACACTCCAAAACAGACTTACAGCGGACATGGTCAAGGCAATTACTGCTGGAGTTGCTTGGTGGCAAATGGATGGCAATGCAATTATGTCAGAGTGGGAAGAGATTGCGCCGTACGAGGACTCGCAGGGTTCTGCTGCTGGAGTTCGGTTTGAGCTTGCTGTGACATTTCGATGTGATGCCAACAACCCGTACAATCCTCGAGGGTAAAATGCCAGATTTGTTTTCAATGACAGTTAATTTATCGGGACGTGAAAAAAATCAAACACTACAGACGCTACGGCAGATTAGTAGCAACATCAAACTAGACATTGAAACGGCTACTCGCATTACAGCAAAGCAGGGCCTGACTGTAGTTGCAAGAGAAATCCAAAGTGAACTTGGGAAGGGCATTACACAGAAAAACATTAAGACAAAATTATCACAGAGGAAAATTCACAACGGCAATCGAATGATTGTCATTGCGAAATCAGGAAGATACCCGATGAAGATGTTCAAGCCACGCCAAAACGCAACTGGGGTGTCTTACAAGATGAGACAGACCCAGCAGGTTCGGGGAGGCTTTATGGGACCTACTCCCAAACGCAAGGCAGCAAAACTACGCGGACATGTGTGGAAGCGAATAAATAGTGGCCCACAACGGTTTCCAATTACCCCTCTTTATGTCGCAAGCCCATGGGGTGTCATGAACCCTGACACAAGTAGACTTCCATTGCTTCAGTTTGCCGCAGCAGAGATCAGTATAATTTTTGAAAAACAAATACAACGGCGGTTGAATTATCGCCTTCACCTTTTAAGTAGATAAGGAATAACAACATGTCGATTCTAAAAGAAAACAGAGTGCTTTTAGCCAAACTTGAAACAACTGTAGGCACGCCAATTTCGCTTGCCGATGCTGACGGAGTTTTCTGCGCCTATGACGTTGAGATCAATCCTAACATTGATTTCCAACAACGCGATCAACAGGGAGGAATGAGCCAACTCGAGGGGAAGACCGGCGCAGAAACTTGCCAGCTTACTTTTAAACTTGGACTAACTGGCGATGGTTCATCGGGCAAACCCACTTGGGCTGAAACATTTTTGCCAGCGTGTGGATTGGTGAACAAGACGGGCAACGTGTACTCTCCATCCAGCAAGGGTGTTGGTGTTACCGGAGGTGGAAGCACTTCGGCTACTCCAAGGTCTTTAACCATGGCAGTCTATGAAGGCAATGATGGAATTGTTAAGCAGTTGTTTGGCGCAACTGGAAATGTCAAATTCATTTTTGCTGCTGGGCAAATTGCTGCTGCTGAATTTACCTTCATGGGAGTTTGGTCAGATGTTGCCAACAACACATCATTGCCTGCACCAAACTACCCACCTCAATTACCCTTGTCGGTTTTAGGTGCTACGATGACTGTCGGTGGCGCATCGGTTCCTTGCTGGAATGCATTGTCAATCGACACTGGAAACAGCGTTGTGATGCGGCCATGTGCGACAGCAACAAAGGGAGTGTTCTCTTCAATCATTACCTCGAGGCGGGTCGTCGGAGCGTTTGACCCTGAAGCATCAAAGACCACTGTCTACGATCCGTACAACAACTGGACGGATGGCGACACAGATGCAGTCAGTCTAGCCCTGACTGATTCGACTGATACAATTACCTTTGCAATCCCCGTGATGCAGATTACGAGCGTAGGTGAGTCAGACCGAAATGGAATTGTCGCCGAGCAAATTGCTTTTCAAGCGTGCGCCGCCTCTGACGCTGGGGATGACGAGTTGTCAATCACATTTAGCTAGGAGATTACATTGCCAGCGTTCAGCGAACCAAATCGAAGGTACAAGATAATTTTGGATTGCGACAAGGATCGGGAGCCAGCGGTTCAAACGGTGTTTTTCGCAAAGAGTGTGACGTTTAAAACACACCGTAGAGTTGCTGAATTAATTGACAGGACAAACACAGAAAGTCTTGACGATTATTTTAACGACACAACCGAAGCGTTGAAGCTAGTTCTCGTTGGGTGGAAGAACTTCAAGCACCCTGAAACGAACAAGGACATTCCATTTGATCTTGATAAGGTTGAGGAATACCTGACTGCTACCGAGGCATATCAAATTGTCAGCAAGTCGCTGTACAACGATGAACTCGATGCGGACGAAAAAAAAAGTTGAGAGTTGCAGCATTAATTCGAACGGGGAAATTGTGTAGTACATGCACGGCAAGCAAGTGCCGCAGCGAACCGTCTGAGTTTAGGCAGTTTGAAATTCAATGCCCTAGTTGTTCTGGGGTTGGGTGTAAGCATTGCGAACGAGGCCAGTTCAAAATAACGCAATGCCCAAACCGAATGGTTGGGAATATGCACAGCCACATTGAATTGATTGACTACATGGAGTTAGGGTTACCACCTGTTGGCGGTGGTTCGTTAGACCAAACCGCATGGTTCCTTAGAGCGTGTGAGTTTTTGAAAAGAGAACAAGAAAGAGCAAAGCACGATGGCTAACTTTGACGCAATCAATTTAGTTATATCCGCAGAGGATCGTTACTCAGAAGAGTTTGCGAAAGCTGGCGAATCGACTGAGAAGGTTTTAAAGAAAACTCAAAACCAAATCAAAATTGAGCGTGCTGAACTCGAACAGTACATGGACCTGTTGATTGCTACTACGGAAAGACGTAAGCAACAACAGTTAGACATACAACAAATGCAAGGCGCAAGTCGTCAGGCAGGCCAGAAGGAACTTGAGCGTTTGATTAAGCTCGAGGAAAAATACCAAACCAAGGTTGAGTCAACGGAGGAAAATTATCAAGGGTTGCTAAAAGTCAGGGAGGACTTAGAGGATAAAAAGTTTGAGACTATGAAAGAGTATTTTGACTACTGGGAGAACGGTAACCAAAGTGTGCTTTCTGCCATATCAAAAACCAATCTTCAAATACGGCAGCAAACAGGACTCTTGAACAAGGCAAAAGCTGGCGCAAAAGGTTATAGCCAAGCAGTGATAATGGGTGGATCAAAAGCTACCCAGCAAATGAAAAAGTTTGGGAACGCTAACGCCGATGCATTGAACCAACTCAATAGCCAAGCACCAATGGCAGTTCAAGCATTGCAAGATTTAGGTGGGCAACAGTTTGGGCAAACCATTGCAGGGCTTACGGGAATTGCCGAACAACTTGCAGAGATGAAAAAGATAACAGAAAAAGGCGGCGAAATATCTGGCATGATGAAGCTGGGTTTAATTACGCAGGCACTCAACACACTTAAGCCAGTTGTTCAAGGAGCGATTGGGTACTTTCGTGATTTTGCAGGCGCGGCCATGGAAGCGTCTGAAGCAGTTGAGCGCAACAAACAAGTGACTGCAAGTTGGATTGAGCGAAACGACACATTGACATCGCAAACAGTCCAATGGATGGCATTGACCGAGGACGTGGCTGAGAAAGAAAAGCTATGGGCAGGAGAGACTGACCGATTAGCAGACGAGCGAACCCGATTAACAGAAGGGATCAAACGCGAAAAGAAAGAACTTACCGCACTGTCTGGAATGTGGGGTAAGTACTTTCAGGCCGAAGATAAAAAAATGGTTGAGGCTAGGCTTGCGGGATTCAAGGAAGAGTTGGCCGCATTGAAAGACAACGAAAAGCAGTTAAACAAAGGAAGAAGCGAGGGAGAAAAACGCCTTGCTGCTGAGGAAAAACGACAGGCGCGGCTTAAGTATTTTACTGACATTAACTTGGAGTCACGGCATAAACAATACAACCTCGAGCATGCTGATGACAAGAGGCAGATTGCTAGGCATGCTTTAGTGCGAAAAATTCTCGAGGATAAGAAGCGTGGAATGGAATGGGAGCAAGGTGTAATCGACGATCAGCATCGCCGGTTAAATATTTACCACGACCTACTTGAAAAACAGGAGCGTCAGGAAAAGAAACTGATAAAGCAAAAGAAGGATGCCGCAGACCTTGAAAGAAAGCAAGCAAAAGAAAAGCAAGAGGCTGAACGGAAAGAGCAAACACGCAAGCAGCAACTTATGGCACTTCAGTATGAACACATGAAGAACATGAAAGAGGAATTGGCAATTCGCCAAGAACAATTAAAAGCGACTGGCCTCTACACAAATGAGGAAATTAAAAAAATAAGCGAGCAAGAGCAGGAGATGCGGAAGTTGAAGAAAACGCTCTCGGCAGAGCAGGCCCCTACGGATGTTGAGAATGCAAACGTAGGCAGATTGCTTAGTGGACAGACAACTGAAAAGATGACCGAAGCGCAGAGGAAACAAATTGACATAGCAGAAAAAATCAGGATACTCAGCGACAAACAGCTTAAAGCCTTGCAAGGAATGTTTGTCACTGAGTTAGCCAGTGGGTTTTCAAAGTAGGAGAGGCCGTGACTGTTTACCATGTTGTTGAGGGAGTTGAATCGGAAGTCGATTACAAATCGGACGACCAAGGTTATGTGGTCGCTTCGATTGACCGCAATTTCACGATAGCCTTGAGCGATGGAATCAACGACGACCCGATCACAGTTAAGCAGTTTGCCAATTTGCCAAACAAGGGTGACCCGCACCCAAGCAACTTTCTGTTTATTTGTCGTGGTTTAAAAATAGCTAGGCAGGGCGTGTGTTTCTACACAGCGGTTGCCAGTTACCAGACTGCTGCAAAACAAGATGAATCTGAGGACCCAACCACAGACTCTGCTGAGATTAGTTTTGCCAGTGTAACAACACAGGAACCAATTGAGGCAGATATTGATGGTCGTCCAATTCAGAATACTGCTGGCGATCCTATTAAGGGAGTGACCGCGGATGTCAGTGATCTAACGTGTACGATCTCAAAGCGTCTTAGAAACTTTGACCCTACATCGATTTACACTTACACAAGTTCAGTAAACAGTCAGCCCTTCCTTGGGTTCCCCGCAGGCACAGCAAAGATAACATCTATTGCAGCAACTCGTGTTGTGGAAAACGACAGCGCGTACTTTAAGGTCACGGTGCAAATTCAATTCCGCAAACCCTATCGAGACACCACGAATGAAGAGGCGTGGCAGGCGAGGACACAGAACATGGGGAGATATGTGCTTGCTGATGTTGACGGAAAAGAAAAGCGAGTTCCAGCAACTATTGGGAAAAGCGGGATTGCAACTACTCAGCCAATCAACCTTGACCAAAGCGGAAAAAAATTGCCCAAAGGTTCGGACCCTATAATTTTATACTGGCCCCGAAACATCGAACGAAACTTTAACGATTTAGGATTACTCTAATGGCAAATGAAATACAAATAACAGCAGGTATGAATTGCACAAATGGGAATTTGTCTGTGCAAGTTCCGGCATCAACAATTCGAGTTGACCAAACAACAGCGCGTGGTGGTGGTCCTGCTTCAGTTGAAATTGGGACAACTGAGGAAACAGTTAGTTTTGGAGACGTGACTGCGCGATGGGTCTATCTGCGAAACCTTGACGCATCAAACTTTATTGAGGTTGGTTTCAGCACTGGCGTTTACGGAATCAAATTACTAGCGGGAGAGACAGCACTGTTTCCGCTAAAGACAACAGCAACTGTGTATTGCAAGGCTGACACAGCAGCATGCACACTACAAGTGATTGGTCTAAGCGAATGACTGGAGTTTTTACTTTACCAAAGTCGGTGTTGATTCGTCTGGTTGCTATGCTTGAGCAGTACGAGGAAGCACCTGTTTTGTTTGATCCTATTTCGATGGGGTCGCAAGACGATTTTGAAAGTCGAACATCGCATTTGTTTTTAAACAACAGTGGCGAAACAATACCGCCATTTGCTTGCATGAAAATTGTTGGAAGTGGTGAGGATGAAATTGGTAACGCCATTGCCTATGTAGAAAAACCAAACAGCAGCGGTGGCCCCTTCATGTTCAATGGGCAGTTTGACATCGAAGCAGACGAACTGGCAAACGGATTTACTGGGGAGGTTCAAGCACTCTGCGATACAGTTCCAGCAAGTGGAGAATCGTGGGGGCCAAAGTCAGACTGGAAGGTTGAGTCAGATGGCGACCCAGCGATTTTAATTTGGGGTGAGGCATCCGACACAACAGTAAGCGGGCGTAGCATTAGCAGTGTTGCGTCAGGTTTGTTTGTAGTACTACTCGACCACGTAGGCGGTGAAGATGGTTCAGCTTCAACTCAATGCTCATGGACCTACAACATAACAAAAGTTGGTAACGATGAAATTCTGGAAGCTGGAGCAAACATCGGCGAGGACCCCCACAAGTATCGACGCATGAAACTCGGGAAGTATGAACAGGCAACGCACGGAATTGCCTGCTACCTCTCGGGTTCCCTTTCTGTAATTACATCCAACGAGGTTCCCGTAGCCTCAACCTGCTAGGAGAAAATAGCATGGCAGCAATTCCAATAACACCAGCAAACCTAAGACTCAGCACAAACGCTTCAACGTCTACAGCAACAGCAGGTGAAACGATCACGCCGTTTCAACTTGTGTATCGTGCGGCAAATGGCAAGCTACTTAAAGCAGTCAACTCGTCATTGCTCGAGGCAACATTCCTTGGTGTTGCAATTACATACGCAGCAGTTGATGAACAAATTGGTTACGTTCCAGTCTCGCAAGGTGGAGGGACTTTACTCGAGTCGGCATCCGCAGACTTTACCAAGGGCGAAGTCTATTGCATTTCTGACACCGCAGGACAAATGTTTCCAGCAGGTGACATTGGTTCAGGTGACTACGTTACGATTGCTGCTTATGCAATTTCAACAACTGAACTCTTGATGCTTAACACACAGACAGGGTATGCAGCTTAATGGGAATCAATGGCGAGCAACTTGTTGGTGAGGATGGTGAGTTTAAGTTATCGGACGATGGGAGTTTGAATCTTTTCAACGAAGATAACGACTCTTGTTGTTGTGATGCTGTTGACCCACCGGACCCACCGGACCCACCAGTGTTCGGACCCTGCGAAACGCAGCACGAGTTTCCAAACTCAGTGGCGTTTAGCCTTGGTGCAGGTTGGTCTAGCTCGGAAATCTTTTGGCTGCCAAGACTTGATAAGTCAACAGGTTACTGGCGACCAATCGACGGATCGTTTCCAGAACAGCAAAGCGGCGCGGTTCTCTATGCGGCAAACATTGGCGCAACAAAGTCGGGGGACGATCCCTTTGCAATCCAGCGATGGTATTTGCGTGACTCTAGTTGGAGACATTATCAAGGCAATGTAGATGTAGAGTTAAGTCAAGTGCCGCTAGGCATGCTGCGGGATGGTGTGACATATCAAATGCGTGTAGAGGTTCAAATTATCGATGGCCTAATCCAAGTCATCATGAATATCTGTAACGCATATGGATCGCACTTTTATTGGCCGTATTCGGTTATAAGTTCGTTCCATATCAGCAACAGGTACTGGGGTTACGATGCGTACCAAAGCAAGAGTTGGAAATTAATAACACACCCCGAGGGAACATATGACTTTGGCTTTGACGACGAGTTAACCCACTTTCTAAATCTTGTGACCCTCGAGGAAGGTGGTGAAACTAGCACACCAGAAGCTGGCTTTATCCCAGACACATGGGCGTGTAAAGTTTCAGTTCCTAGATTGGATTATGAACCAACAAGACCGCATGGAAATCCAATTGATCGAGGTGGGTATTCTCGATGCCGACAACCCTACCATGCGCAGCTTGGCGAAAACAGTTTACGAAAAACCATTACCTTCTCGGGACTTGATGGAGTTCCACCAGACTTCCACTCATGGCTAGGCACTGATGCATATGATGGCCCTGAGTACAACGGCATTGATCCATTAGTTAAATACAATATCGACCCATCGCACTGGCAAACAACTTACATAAGCCAAGCAGGGTACTCTGGGAATTCTTCAACGTATCCTATCACCGCGGTTTACTACGACAGTGAAGGCAAGGCAACCTCAACAACTAAAGACTGGCGAGCGCATTGCTACATTCAGCAGTTTGATGCACCTTACGATATTCGCGAAGAATTAAATTTTGAATTTAAACTCTACTCTCGAAACTTTCAGTACGAGCGACAGGACGGAAGCGGCGATCCTTTCTCGCCCGAGATGGTTCGGAAAGTGCAAACTCGATGGCCGATAAGTTACGCAGGTGTGCGGTTTGAAAATTACTCACTGCAACTGCGCCGTTGGATTGGCAGGCAAAATGGTTTATCCAACAAGCAACAATCATATTGTCGATTTGAAAAACCACAGTCACTAGGTGGCGATAGTTTGTTAGAACAGTTTAATGTCGGTGGTGATTTCCTTGAACTGAGTTACGCGCCGGAGGGTGAGTATCGAGTCAGTGTTAATGTAAAGTGGATTGATAGAGAATGGCCCATCGATGGGGCTAGCTGGTCAGGCTTTGATTGGTATGACATTTGGGAAGTTCAGCTTAAGGTCAATGGAGTTCCTGTCGCGCCATTTCGATTTAATAAATACAACGGAACACTATTTCATCATGCATGGCACTTTGAGGTTTGGGGTGACAACATCAATTCGCAGTATCCCGAAAACCCAACACCTCTGTTGAACTTTGAGCCTAGTGATTTAATCCCTGACTCGGTGACAAACGCAAGCAACTCCAACGATGCATTTAACACAGGCATCTATGACTTTACATTTTCAACTCAGTCAACTTTTAAGCAGACGAACTTTGCAGGGAACTTTCCCCCGTACCATCCTGACTTCCACTACGTCAACGAGGATGAAGATCAAGAGTTCGATTTGGAACTTGAGACAGGCAAGAGCTACACCTTTCCGATAATCAATGTGCAAGAGTTTAAAAACTCAAACAGAAGGTTTCGTGCTTACGTAATTGTCACACGCAACAACGGCGAAGAGGCCATTGATGTTGATAACGGTTTTGCAATTGATCGACTGACCGGAACAATAACTTGGACTCCGACGATTGGATTTCGAGGCTTTGTGTTTGTCGAAGGTGTCAGCGGTTGGGACCAGCTTCACAAAGTGGGCTTGCTTGTCTCGATCACAGACGTTGGTGGTGGTGGTCCACAATTCTGACCTGTCTCTGTGTCACTACACAGACACAATGTCATCGCTTTTACGAGCATTTCACTTGTCCACATAGTGAACATTAGGCGTGTTCGTTTACCCTGTGTTTTACCGTGTGAAATGACTGTGTAAACTTTTGCTTTGGGCTATGTTTGGCATGGCAAATGCACTATGTTCTAATCCCCACGGGGTGTGGGGGGCGAGTAGCTCTCGCCGATCTTTGACAACTTAAGCGGACCGGACCGAGTGAAGTAACGTGGGGGTAACTATCCACGCGAAACAACCAAGCCTCTCGGCCACAATCAGACTCGGGAGAGTTGATTCAAACGGCATCATGTGGTGGACAGTCCTGCACACAGGCAACGCATCAGACAACGCACGCCGAAACATTTAGCTTATCCACAACCGGCTACACCGGAGCAGGGTGAGACAACCCGAGTCGAATGAGTATGTTGGAATTTCCATCGGACACACCTGCTTACAGCAAGAGGTGTGTCTCATTGGACATTGCACAATCTTTTTAACACTGGAGAAAACTATGGATGAATTTAAAAGAGTACACAAGCTACTTGCAATGGCAAACGACTTGCCAGATGGTGGCGCAAAAAGAGAGGTATTGCTGTTGGCACTGACCCATCTTCTTGATGAGTACATCGGACTTAGCCATTCGGCAGGAGTCAGTCGCAAGCACAGCATCAAGGCTGTAATTGATTCACTTAATACTGGAGGTGATGATGAGTAATTTAGATTGGTACAACGAGCATCAAATGACCACGCATGAATTTGCGAATGAGTTGGTCATGCTCAAGGCTAGGTACGGCAAAGACTTTTGCATGGACCTAGCATTGGAAGGACGACTAGCAAAAGAGTTGCCATCAGGATGGGGTGGCATGCGAGACAGATTCATCGCCGAGGTGAATCATATCCTTACTGGAACTAACTTGGAGGTGAAGTGATGGTCGATAAAACATTAAACCTGATCTCGGGAGAAATGGTTTTCCTCGAGAGTACAACGACTCGATTGGAAGTGCTTGATCAGTTGATGACCAAGCACCAGTTATCTGGCGAGTGGCTAGCCGCACGACCAGCGCAAGCATTGCAGCATGTGATGCGAGAGACTTACCTCGAGCAAGGCAAGACACTGGTCCGAAAGACTTCGGGCAAGGACACGTTTGAGGTGGTTGAGATCGAAGAGTACCGCGACCACAAGAACAGTTACAAGTTCATCGCCTGCTTCTGTGTTGACTCTGACGGTGGTGTGAAGTTTTTGAAGCGCAACAAGGCGACACATGTTAATGAGTACATTGACCACGACAACATGACCAAGCGGGTCAAGGAGGTGATGAAGTGTTGCCTTGGCTTGCGAGTCAGCACTTGCCTGTTTAAAGTTTTGCAGGCAAACTTTGGGTGCGTCCGAGTTTCTCGAGGCGCATATTTTATTCCAGCGGTCCACCTCGAGAAGTGGAATCTGTTCGCGAACGACTGGACGCAGTTGACACCTAATCGGTTGTCAAGAATTCAATCGGGTTGCGACCACAACACTGCGATGGCAGTAGTCCGTGGAGCAAAAGAAGATTTGCAAAAACGCTATGACGACATTCAATCGCAGATCGCAGCGAACGATAAGCGGGAGGTTACTAAATCACAGATCAAGCGGAAACTGCACTTAGCTAACGAACTAAAAGCAGTTGAGCAGGCGGCGCTTGATATGGGTTCGGCATTCAACACAGCGATCACGCTGGTTGATGAAATTAAAGCAGACGCGAAGTTGGAGCAGGCGCTTGCTTTACTGTAAGAGACAGAGTGAGTTTACAATTTCTTTCTTAAACTGGAGATGTACAAGTGAGCATTAAACAAACAACAATCAAGAAGGTTATCGAAGTCGTCAACGCAACTGTTAAAGCTGGTATTCGCGACGAAGCGTTTTTCTTAAGCGGTCCCTGTGGAATCGGCAAAACGACAGTCGCGCACATTGTTGGCAAGGACAACAACTTGCCGGTGGTTGAGTTTAGACCGGCAGAGATGGAAGCGGTGGAACTTGTCGGTGCGCCTTGGTTGGACGAGAAAACCGAATCGGTTCGGTATTTTCGTCCTGATGTGATTCCGACTGATCCCTGTGTTTTCTTAGTGGACGAACTGACACTCGCCACAAGTGACATGTACAGTGTCATGATTAAACTGATCCGCGAGCGTGAGCTTGGTGGTGTTAAGTTGCATCCTGATACTGTCGTCATTGCGACAGGCAACCGAGTGTCTGATCGCGCTGGAGTTAACCGGATTAGCTCGGCACTTCGCGAATCGTTCGTGATGTTTGATGTTACATCAAACGCTTCTAACTGGTTGCAGTACTACGCAACAGTTGAAAATTACAACGAGAGTGTGTGGCACTACATCTCTGCCAACGAAGAGATGCTTAATGACTGGGATGGCAAAGAGGAACACAACCAACCATGCCCGCGAAACTGGGTCAAGGTTGGTAAGTTCGCAAATGTCTTATCAGGTTCAAACCTGCGGGCGATGTTGAACGGTGTCATTGGTAAAACAGCGACATCAAAGTTCATGGCGTTCGTCAAGGAACTAGCTTCGGTGGTTTCTGTTGACGATGTCTTGGACGGTAAAAAGAAGGTTCCGACAAATGCACTTGACCTGCAAAGTTTCGGCAAGCGGATTGGAGAATGGTTGGTCATGGAGTATGACAACACTGGCACTGTGCGGAACACTGAGCAACAAGAGACACACGACAAAGTGTGTGGCATCTTGCTCGGGTTGGGTGCATCTGTAGTTGTTCCAGTACTGTCACAGATTAAGAGAGTGAAGGGTTCAAACGTGATCATCAAAGCATCACCTGCTTTGACCAGCATGACGTTAGACAACCTTGACTCGATCAACGCTGCGACTGCTGAGTAAACTATTCAAAAGACGACAAACCACCATGTTGGTGGTTTGTCTTTTCTTTCACTGGAGAAACATATGAGCAATTTAAACTTTGAAAACTTTATGCTTCGTGCAATAACAAAGGGAGCAGGCAACGTCAGGATTCAGAAGTTCGTGAATGCAATCCAGCAGTTTGAGGTGGTGATTACTGATCGAGTAAAGACCGCCGCAACGGATGGCATTGTGATTCTTGTAAACGAAGAATTCTTTCTGACTCTTAATTTTCAAGAGCAGATGGGATTGTTAATTCATGAGATTATGCATTGCAGAATGGACCACCCTCGACGGTTTATTGCGTCACGATTTCACGATCAGCACCAAGCCAATGTTGCGATGGATTTTGAAATCAACTCACTGCTTAAGCACACAGGTGTCTCATTGCCTGAAGGTTCGCTGTTTCCAAGTAAGTATAATCTTAGCGAGCTTATGGCTTGGGAGTGGTACAACCTGTACCTGCAAGAGAACCAGCTTGACGAAGACC
>CERP01009681.1_pt1 | contig 29368 bp, 38 predicted proteins | sample 530801 | NCBI WGS metagenome assembly CERP01 (sample SAMEA2620991, study PRJEB7988) | marine metagenome | biome: marine biome (ENVO:00000447); feature: surface water layer (ENVO:00002042); material: "saline water (ENVO:00002010), including plankton (ENVO:xxxxxxxx)" | depth 5 m | reverse complement strand
TACAAGAGTTAGAAGATAAAATAGGGGCGATATAAAATGAGTGAAGAGATAAAAGAAGAAGAATTGAAATGGAATGAAAGAAAAATAGCGATAAGAGATGAATATAAGGCATTTATGCCCACTAAACGAATGAAAACGAATGAAAGAATGCGTGTGGATGTTTGTGGTGTATCAATAGACAAACCATCAAACGAAGAAGCAATTGACCGTTTCTTTGTTTATTGGGCTACTCCGTTTAACGAAGAGTTGATAGATAAACACATGATAAGTGAGGATGCACACAACATAGATGTGTTGAGGAACTTCAATAATACAATTACATACAATAGTGGGCCGACTGTAGATACTAATTCCTTATGGTTAGAAGGTATAAGCACAGGCATTCCTAATTGGGCTTGTAGTGCTATGATTGCTTACTGTGAACAGGAGGAAGAGTGAATGTTATCAAACACAAGTTTAATGGGTTTATTTGAGTTTCAAAATAGATACAAACATGTTGAAGGTCTGAAAGAAGATATGGATATGTTGATACGTGATATGATGGAAGCAGAAAGAAATGATGAAAATAAACTCATAGAAAAAATGCAAAGAGAGTATGAGATAGAAAAACGAAAATTGATGGATTGGTTGCCATATCATTACGATTGCCACCATACGGAACAAGATATTATTGATGGTGTTGATGTTTGTATAGGTGAGAATCCACACGCTGAAAGCGAAGAAGAATTGAAGTATGTGGTGAATATCAAAGGTAGTGGTTTCATACATCGTGTGTTACTTGATTTAAGAGCAAGAACTTTACTTTCAAAAGCACATTTGGATTATGAAGATGATTGTAAAAGTTATCGTTATGGGGAGTATACTCATGGTGATGGTTACTATGACGCTTATGGTGATATACAAGATAGACTAAAAGAAATAGATAGTGCTATTGAGAAGGTGACGGCATGAAAGAAGATAATAGAGGTCAAGAGTACCTTGATGAGAATGCGTGTTTGCATGATAATGTCTACGTTGATTATGTGGAAATCTTGAAGTCCGGTAATCCTATAACTTGGAAACAAACGGAGGGTGAAGAGTTGCTTGTAACAATCCGTTGCTATAAATGCGGTCAGGCACAAAACCATACTTTAGACCTATATGAAGTAGTACAAGATTTAAACTTGGGGTGGGAAGAATGAGGGATGAATTACAAGAGTTTGAAAGAGGTATGGCTAGATATAATGAAATGCTATTACATGAACATCTTAGAGAGAAGGAGGAAGAGGAATGAGATTCAAGAGTGTAAAACACGCTGAGTATGAGATACTGAAAGCAATAATGGTTACAAGAGTAGAGGGAACTTTCCATGAAACCATTGATGGGATTAGAATGATTGGTGTGCCTTCTAATGATAAGGTGGCTGAACAAAGATTCAACAAAGCAGCGAGCAACATCGTTAAGGTGATTTCTAACATGATGGAGAAAAGAAGTAAGCATTTACCTGAAGAGCATCCTGAGTATGGAATGGACATTAAAGAAGTAAAGAGTAACATGGGAAGTGAATGAATGAGCAAGAAAAGCAAGTGCAAAACATCACACCCAAGAGTAAAAGGAGAAACTAAATGTCGTGTATGTGGTTATGAATATGGTGCGTAGGAGAGGAAAGAAATGAAAGAGATATGGAGAACACCTAGTTTAGAAGGTAAATGGAAAGACGGAAAAGGACACGTTGTATTGAGCGTAGTACCTTATTATCAAAGAGTGTGGGTTGATATGAGGATGCACAATATGGAGAGAGAAGGAACATCACACACAAGCCGAGGCTTTAGGCTAACGATAGGTCAAGCAGAAAACCTGTTGGGGCAACTTGCAGTTGCTATTGATAAAGCGAAAGAAGAAGAAGAGAAAAATAAAAGAAAAGGAGATGAATGAAGAATGAATAAAGAATGGACAGATGGCTCAGGTAAAGCACTTTCAAAAGTTGCTAGTATGCTGACGAAAGAAGAAAACCAAAGACACACAAAAGACGATGACTATTTTTCAGACCCTCGATTGTATGTTCAAGATTTGAACACAGGCGCAGCGTTGATGATTACGCCTGAAACACATGAGGGTGGAAAAACTCAGGGTCGAGGCTACAGGAAATGTAAATCTGTAAGACAAAGAATGCCAAACAAGGTATCACCTAAGTTACAAGTGTCGGTGTTATTAGATATGCTAGTAGCACAACTTGTTCCTAAAGGTGAAGATAGAGTTGGCCCACTTGCAGAGGCAGCATACAGGAGAATAGTTGAGGCTATGATGGAAGCACAACAAGCAGATGATTGGTTGAAGCAGAATGCAAAGCACAGTAAAAAGGTGAATGAAATGATAGAGAGGCTACAAGAGATGACATGGGTTGAAAGAAAAGGCGACTCCTTAATCAAGGTAGACATCGTGAAACTTGACGAGGCTAAGATGACAGCAGAGATGTTAGAAATGGAAGTGGTTGAATGAAGATTCAATGGTATCAATCAAGGTATTTGATTTGCCCTGTTTGTAATGAATGTTCACCCACATGGTTTTATCTTAAAGAAATTAAAGGTTGGGTTAAATATCACAATGAAGGGTGTGGTGCTACGAGTTTCAAAGAAGAAGGATATGTTGAGGTGGTTGAATGAGTGAGAAAAGATTTGATTCGATTAATGTGTGGGATATACAAGACCAACATGATTTGTATTGGACACACTCTCTACGAGGAATGTTGGGTATGGTAGACCAAATTATGAGATTTGATGGTGATGATGAAGAAAAGTTCAAGGAAAGAATTGCTGAGTTTATGTGGAAAGTTGTGCAAGCAAATCTCCACTTTTCCTCTTCACCAAGACATGAAGATGAATGTGAGAGATGTGGCACAGTTTGGAAGTTTAGTGGTGAGCCGGGTATTAGCCATCTTGTTTCTGAAGCCTATCCTAGAGTAAATCAAAAAACTAGATATTGGGAAGAACAACGTAGACTCAAACGTCAAGACCCATCAATCGAAGGCGTTGAATGATGGTGTTTAATTGTTGGTCTAGTGAGCCACCTTTACCCGCTACTGAATCTAATTGTTTAGGATAAAACTCTTCTACTGATTGTAAGTATGGCTCAACAAAACCATCAAATGGGTTTTTATCCATTGTTTGAAGGTATGCTTCTGATTGTTCTTCAGGTAAGGTGTAATCAGTACCTAATCTTCTTGGTGTACCCCTTTCTTTTTCAAACTCTCTCCTAATTTTTTGATTTACCGGATTTGAAGGCCCATAGAACTGTGCATCGTTTATCAACGCTCTATCTTCTCTTTCATTAGGATTGCCTGTTATCTGCTTAACATTAAAAATACCTTTATTTGGTGGTGTCGTCATCCAATTACGAGGGCCAACATCAGCAAGACCCATCGCTTCTAGCAATTGGCCGTATTTGTGTTTGTCATAGAGAGTGTTTGCTAAAGTTAATCCTCTTGCTTTATCATTATGTTGTTCTTCTACAGGTCTACCTCTTATTTGAGTGGACATAACAGCAGGTTCGTTTCCTAATGGATGCGCTTCAAAAAACTCCTTATCATCATCAGATAACATTTCATCATAAGCAATTGGTTTTTGTCCAGCAATTAAATTAGCCATTTCAGGCATTTGTGAGAGTATGTTGTGGTCGTACATATCATTTAGTGTGTAACCATGACCTAGTTTAGTAACATCAGGGTCGCCTTCCATACCGTAAACTATCTGATTAGCACCTTCTCCTATTCTTTCACCTTGACTTGGTTGAAATTGAGACTTGAGCAGCAACCATGCTTGCTCAAATGCTTCACTCATAGTGTGTCGTAAACGTGTTGTGTAATAGAGATTTCTTATGATAAATGGGATAAATACGTGTTTGTTTTATAAAGGTCTTAGATTCAAGCATAATATAGAGCGTGGAAAAAATGAAAGTGGAAAAATATTTCACATTGAAACAAAAAAAGGAGAGAAAATAAATGTCAAATGGAATAAATTATGAAAAAATATGCACAAGAATAAAAGATGATGGTTATAGATGTGGTAAACCCTTTTACTCAAAAAGAAATGGTAGATACTTTTGCGATGAATGTAAACTCTATCCCGAAAAAGATACCTTGAAGTCAAGAGCAGGTCTTGTGAGAAGCACTAACAGGTACGTTAAGAGTGGTAACGATGAGAAAATGAGAGATTTTATAATTAAGTTAATGGCTACACATGAGGATGATAGAAGAACTATTGCTAAATTAGAAGAAGTAGTAGAATCATTATCAAACAGATTAACACTTCTAGAGGATAAGTCAGAACATCTGAAACTTACTAAAGATATTGAAAAATTAAAAAGGCAAAACACAGTTAATGAAAATAAAATAAAGTCTTTGAAAAAATTAATTCATAGAATGAAAGCAGGTGAGTAAATATGGGTTACTTGTTTCATGCAGATGAATACGCCACTAGACTATGTTTAGAACTAGGTCTAAAACATAGTGATATGTGGAAAATATTAAACAATTATAACTTGATATTGAGACATGATGTTTGGGTATCTCAAAGGTCTAACAGAGGTTTATTGGTGGACTGTGTATACCTATATTGTAAAAAAGAAGGAATGTATATTAGTGTAGAAGCATTAAAGAAAGTAACTAAAAAAGAGTTTGGTGTCAGCACACAAGCAAGACCTAGTAGATGGTGTGATAATAATGAACTTCAATTCTTTATCTAGTGTGTGTGAAGAACATAGGTTAGGTAGGAAAGACCCATTAGTTAGTAAATTAAAAAATATACCCGACCATGAATTACGCCATGCTTCAACATTATTGTTTGGAGAAGGTGTAAACGTATGGAGTTATCAAAAGATGATAACACATATAGCAAAAGAGATGGGTATGTTTACAGAGGTAGTTAGTGATATAGCATCAACTAAGAAAGAGTTAATTTCAAATCTATCTAGTGAGAGTATAGGTAATGGAAAAAAGTTTTCACTTACTGAAGCAGCAAACACATTACGAATATTTTCTCAAGGTGAAACAAGTTTTATGGATTGTGCTAAATTAATGAATCAAATAGAAGCGAAGTTATTTTGGTCTACACTATTAGGTGCAAGGAAACCAATAACAAAAGAAACATTCATTATGAACACATTAAGAAATGGTGTTACTAAAGGAAACATAATAGAGAATAATTACAAAGGTAATGATTTTCAATTGAATAAAGTAATTAATATTATGATTCATACACCACATTTAATGAGTACAGATAACCATATAATATACAAACGTAGACCGTTAAAGAGATGGACAGATAAAATTATATTAACAGAATATAACAATGGTTATGCACAATTAATAGAAGGAAAAGGCAATAGAGTCCTAACCACGTATGATGATTTTATTATTGAACACACAATAGACGGAGTGATATATGATGTATATTTCTTTGATGATAAAGAACTAGATTTACTAAATAGGTTAGATAAATTAAACAATAAAAATATACTAGAGGAATATATTATTTGTTTTCCAAAACCCATCCCTTCATGGATGATAGTTGAAGAGTGGGCTAAAGGTAATACTGTTAGATTTCCTAATATGGAAGCATATGAGCCACATACTTTAGGTGGTTACATGTTAGTATTAAATGATTTAATAAGAAGTGTTAGAATATCTCATTACTATGCAGATGAGATTAGCCTAAAGATAGGTATGGAAATACTTGATGGTACTGATTTTATGTTATGTGGAGAAATAGAAATACAAGATATGGATAACAAGGGGTATTTTTACAGAACTATATCTAAATACAACATAGAGAATCAAATAAGAAACGAAAGAGTCTTACTTGGAGATGATGTGTGTATAGTAATGGATATTGTTTCTCCTAGTTTCGACACTACCACAAGAACTTTCAGACAACCCACGTTCTTAACCTTCGATTCGGAAAAAGGCATAGGTGAAATATCACAATTAGTAGATGTGATGGTGTAAACATGGCTGATGAAAGTTATTGGATAAACATAGGTAGGATGTTTCATACACTCAACTTTCATTGTTTTTTGAAAAGGCGTCCTAATTCAAAACTAGGTTATCATTTACAAATGAAAGTTGTAAACCCCCATGACGATGTACAAGGAAATCCTTTGGCGACAATATTAGGAAGTAAAAAAGAAGAATACACTTCCCGTAACGATTTAAGAAAGATTATTTTATTCATTGAAAAGATAGATAATTCATATGCTTTGAACCTTAAAGTTAAAGAAAAAACAAACTACAAATTGATTAAATATTGTTTAGACAACCCACCAAATTATGAAAATTGGGATGCCTTTGTTGCTTGGGTAGAAGAAGTAGAAAAACAAATTAACGAAATTGACTTTATAAACTAACAACTTTCTTTTATAAAGGTCTTTGTTTATAACATACTAATGTGGGCCGAGAAGATAAGACCAAAAAATGTTGATGAGTTAGTGGGTCAAAATATATTCACCGATGATTTAAGAAAATGGAAAAATATTAACGATGCACCAAGAGCCATAATATTAGCAGGGCCATCAGGAACAGGAAAAACATCAGCAGCCTATGTTGCTGCTTATGAGTTATTAGGAGATTCTTTCAATGAGCATAATTTTACAATTACAAATGGCTCAGATGAACGGGGCATTGACTTTATCAGAAATGAATTAAAAAATCTCATGAGAATCAAACCTATAGATGTAGAAAGAAAGATAGTAGTTATTGATGAGGCTGACGGTCTTACCCCTTCAGCCCAAGATGCTGCTAGACAAATAATAGAAACATATTCTCATAATGCTTTAGTCATCCTAACTGCTAATGAGTTAGAGAAACTAAGACCCGCTATACAGTCTAGGTGTACTGTTTACAATTTCAGACCTGTTGTTCCTAGCATTGGTGCTGGTAGATTATGGGAAGTATTGAGAGAAGTGGGTGCAACTGATGAAGTTTTAGAAGCATGGACACCACATCTAATACCCCTTGTTGAAATGATGCAGGGAGACATGAGAGGTTGTATGAACCTTTTAGAGTCTGTAAGCCCTGAAAAAGAATCACTAGGTAAAAGATTGGAACATTTGTCTAATCTAGAATCTGAAGATGGTGCTGAGTTTATCTTAGATGGTAAATACATGAAACTTAGAAACTCATTACATAAGAAACTGAATGAAGGGATGCCTTTGAGGTCAGTAATGAGGAAATTGTATTATGATATAGAAAAACAGTTTTCAAGAAGCGAGTCCGACAAGGACAAACTATTCGATGCTATGGCGGCTTACGGCCAAATTATGGACAAGATATATGTATGGCCGATGTCCGACAAAGCATTCTGCGACTTTATGGTTGCAACAATAAGAAAGGAAGTAGTATAAAAAAAGAGGAAAAAAACATGAATGAAGAAAATGTGAATAACCCGTTTATGGGATTGAAAGAACAGCAGATGCCTGTGGCACAACCACAGTTACCCGAAGAGGTTAGAGTGCGTATACAAAAACACTCTGAAAGAACAGGAGAAACCTTTGAAGTGGTAAAAGAATATTATCTTAGTAGTATCAAAGAGATATTCAGTTGTGATGATTGGCAAAATGAAGATGAAGATTTGTTAATTGATTGGACAGAATCTATATTTGTGCAAAGTAGAAAAGGTACTACACAGGGTAGTAATACCGCTGTGTGGGTAGGACACTTCTTAGGAGTAGATGACAAAGTAGGTAATAGAGGTGAAGGTTTAATCAATTGGTTAATTAGAACATTTAGAGAAAGTCCAAATGATTTCTTTGCCACAGGTAATGGACATTATGAAGCGAAAGATGGTATGTGGAATATTAAAACACAAGACTCTCTTTTGGAAACTAACGAGCCTAGTAACACACCTCCTTCTATGGGTATTCATGTGGGTGGAAATGATTATGTTTGCTTCGTATCAAGAAACGGATATGCATACAGTCGAGATGAGATGGGTCGATATACATGGTTCTTAGGACACAACATAGATGTATTCCAAGAAACAGGTGATATGGCTTTATGGAGAGTTGACCTAAAAGACAACGATACACAAAGAGCAATTAGAGTAGGTGAGCCTTGTAAGATAAAAGTAACACCACCTAGCGAAGATGAAACAAATGAGTTTAGAAAGTCAATTCTAAACACTAGAGAAGGGTTTGTTGATACTATAGTATACACAGATGATTTTGTTGACCGTGATGAAAAGAAACTATTACAACCTTCAAAGTTTTGGGTTGAAAGTCAATTTCATGATTATTTCGTACCTTTAGAAGATTTTGCAGATGCTTTTAGAAATAAGAAAGAAGTCACAGCACAAGGTAATGCATATGGGCCATTAGTAACCACTAAAGGGAGAATTGTTCGTATGAGTACAGAATCTAGAGAGAGTGAATATGATGAGGACGGAAGAAGTTATTCATTCAGTATATCCACACAAGCACTACAAAGTGCTGAAGGTGTAGGTAGGACTTCCGAAGTGTATTGTAACATAGGTAGTGCTGTACACGATTTAACTAACGTGTTCTCTTTTAGAGATGCAGATGGTGAGTTAGTAGAATACGCAGAAGGTACTGTGTTGTATTTATTCGGAAGAATAGGAATGATGCAAAGCGGTGGCGATGAGAGTCCAAAATTGAAAGTTTTAGGGGTTTATGCTAACCCACGATTAGCCCGTAAAAGGGTGAATGGTGGAGACACAGACGTAGCACAATTCAGGTGATTATATGAATAAGAAAGAATTAGAAATTAAAGTAGAAGAAATGACGGCAGAAAACACTCAACTGAAACAATGGGTTGAGGCTTACAAGGCTGAACTTGCGAAGCAAACGCTTCAACTTCAAATGTTAGAGAGATACGCTAATTCAGTTATGGGGCTTGGTCGCTCACTTGTTCAAGAGTTTGAGACATTAAATAACGCAACAGGTAGTGAGACACAATGAGTGGATTTGGAAAATTAAAAGAAGTTGAAGATGAGGTGAAAGACACTCAGAAGCAGCCTCATGAAAGAGCAGACCCTTATGCTGCTATAGCGGCTGAAATAGCATCTGCTAACGATAACATAGGACACACTTTTGTTGGTCTTATTGGACATGAGAATACAGGTAAATCAGCATCTGTAACAGCAGCCTTCAATATGTATGTAAAAAGGATGTTGAAGGAAGGTCAAACATCAAAGAAATTAATGTGTATAGATTTCGATGGCGGTGCTCAAGCAAATAAGAGTGCTTTCTATCCTGAGGTAGACGATATGGTTTGTTTAGACCCCTATGTGTACACACAAGGTGAGAGAACAGCAATTGATTACCCTGCTACACATGATAGAGTAATGAAACTTCTACAGTATTGTGTGCATAACCATGAGAACATTTGGGGTGTGCTTGTGACAGGTGTTGATGGTTGGGATTCAGTATGTATCAACAATATGAGAATACAGGACTTAGGGCTTGCTAGAGATGCTATTTCTGCGGCTGACATACGAGGTTCAGGTAAAGACTCTAAAAGAGTAGAGTTTCAATGGGATTGGGGGATTCGTAGGACTAGATTCCATCAGATGACTACACTATGTAGAGGACTTGTGAAGAAAGGTGTCAAGGTATTCCTTGAAACCCACCTTGCAAAGCAAGATGATGAGGACAGAAGCAGCATCAGAGGATGGCGACCAGCGTGGGAGAAATCCACAGCAGGTCTTGTGTTCCAAATACTTCTATTTGAAAGGCATGACACATACGATGATGATGGTAATTTAACCAATCAGACATTCACAGCAACATATGAGAAAAGTAAGACTAACGCTCACTTACAAGGTCAAAGAAGAACCATTTTGACTACAGAAGTGGGTGGAAACCCTAAGTGGTACGGTCTACAAGAATTGAACGATGGTACTCTGTGATTGCTTATGGTTAAAGTGGTGCTTGATGCTAAGGAATGGATTTCTATTCTTTCCTCATTCGGTAGTTTGATTGAAGATATAGAAATCAATGCTACAGAAAATGAATTAGATTACCTTGTAGGACACTCCACACATGCTGTAAGATATAACAAGATATATGGTGATGCTATCAAAGACACAGGAAGAATTGCTTTTACTGATTTGAAGAATACTATGGCCTTTTTGAAGAAGTCTAAAGGCGATGTAACAATTTCACAGTTGAGTAATAAGATAGTTATACAGAATCAAAAGAAGAGCATAAGCATACCATCTTACGAATGTAAAAGTAGTCAATTATCTCAAACACTATCTAGGTTATTAGTAGAGTCAGAAGAAAACAATTGGGAAAAGTTTGGTAGGAAGGTGGTGTTAAACTGTCATGCTGACGCAGACTTTACTGAATTGGTATCATCTCTTTCAGTAGCCAAAGGTTTGAACAAAGAATCTGATTACTTAATCAAGTTTAACGCAGAAGAAAATGAGTTAGCATTACAGGTAAAGAAAACAGGGGGTATATCCTTTACCTGTTATGTTAACACTACAAACTCCGAAGGTGGCAACGGTACTGTTTCAAGTTCTTTTGGACAATGGTTGTTAGACGCTTTATCATGCTTAAGTGAAGGTGAGGCTCAATTCCATTTAGGAAGCGGTACTCCACTTATCATCATACAAGAAGGTGAAGATTGGGAAAGGACTGTTCTCATCATAGACCAAGAGTGATAAGCATGATAATAGATGAAATATATCCTACAGGGCATGGTTATTACGCCACGCCTTCTATCTATATGAGAACTAGGAATGCAAATGGGGAGTTGTTTACAACAACCATCAACCCTGAAGATGAAGAATATACAAGACCGTTCTGTTGGATTCCTGTTGCTACAAGCCCTAGAAGGTTATCTAGACTCGCTGCCACAGTAGAGGGTGTTAGATTCCACCATGAAGAAGAAGCGGTGGGTAGAAACGGCACTAGATTATACAAAATTAGTTTTGACAACCCTCGCTCTCTTTGGGATATAATAAACATCACAGATACATATGAAGCGGAACATCCGTGGTGCGACCAAATACTCTTTCAAAGATTTCCTGAGAAGCGTAGTATTCCTGAGTTTCACCCTCGTATATGGTATTTCGATTTAGAGTGGGACACCAAAGAAGATTTTACTACGGTTATGGCTGTTGATGATACTCACGCTGAACATCCTGTGGTGTTCGCATGGAGTGATGATAGTCAAGGTATGGAAGGTGTTGAGGTTGATTTCATAGAAAGAGAAGGTGGATATGAAAGAAGAATGTATGGTTCTGAAAAAGAAATGCACGATGGTTTTCTTAACCACTTAGATATATGTGACCCTGACATACTAATAGCCCATGCAATCGCTTGGGCGGATTTACCGCATTTAATCAGACGATTAGATGACCCCGATAGACTCAGCCCTGTGGGTGAAGTGATAAGACCTAACATCAAAACAGGTTTTTACAAAGAAACCGCACAGCCAATAAAAGGTAGGTTGATATTAGATAGTGCTGCTATGGGAAGTTCAGGTAGTGGTATTGAAACTCTATTCGCTAAGTCGGGTAGAAGCCTTCCTAATAGAAAACTACAGACCATAGCAGAAGAATTAGAGTTTGAAGGTAAAATACAAGAAGATGAAGAGGGAAATAAACTCGATGTGCATACTTGGTGGCGTACACATTTTGATTTGTTTGTTGATTACTGTTTAGTTGATACTACCTTATTGAGAAAAGTCTGTGAGGCTGTTAATTTCGTACCTTACTTCTTGGGTATGCAGCAAATATGTGGTGTGAAGATAAGCAGTACACACAATGTTACTAATTATATTAGAGGTTTATTTGCTAGGGAGACTGATTTGAAATCACCTAGCAGAACTTACACAGAAAGAGATAGCCTGAAGGCTGCTAATGTGTTCGCTTTGAAGTATGGATTGTTAGAACATATTTCTTTATTAGATTTCAAATCACTATACCCAAGCATAATTTTAGCATATAATCTATGCCCGACAACCAAACGAAGAGGTGCTGGTGAAGGCATCATACAAGCCCCTGATGGGTCTTTTTGGGATATATCAAAAAAAGGTATACTACCATCAGTTATAGAAGATTTATTATCTGTTAGAACAGAATACAAAAAATTGATGAAAGAGGCTACAAATGAAAAAGATAAAAACAAATATGACATGTTACAATTGGCTGCGAAAGTAAATGCTAATGCTTGCTATGGGTATATCGCTCAGTCAAAGATAGGGGGTATGTGGACAGACCCTGATGTGGGTGCTGCTATTACAGCCACAGGTCGTAAGGCTGTAGATACTCTTAGACTGAAGGCTGAAGGTTTAGATTATCTTGTGGTAGCAGGTCATACAGATTCTTGTTATGTACAGATTCCATTTGAAGATGTAGAAAAGGCTGTTGAAATATTTAATGAGGAAATTAACCAAGACTTAAACACTAGAGGACTTCTTGAGGTTGAGTTTGAGGCTTACTTCGATTACTTCTTCATAGGGAGAGGTAGAAAAGGTAAGGGAAAGAATCGAAACTTCGGTCTATACACATGGCCTGAACATAAGAGAAACCAATTGAAGGTTACAGGATATGAACATAAGTCTGCTAGTGCATCACCCATCACTAAAGAAGTGCAAGATATTGTTTTTAGGTCAGTATCAGTCAATGAAGATGAAGATATTGTATCTGAAAAAATAAGAAATATATCACTAAAGTTAAGAAAAGGTGAATACGAGTTAGATGAAATTGCACCTTATGGTAGATTAGGTAAAGCGCAATATCAAGGTGTTCCACCTATGGCTGCTAGAGGTATGATATATTACAATGAAAACTTAGAGCCTACAGAAACTTTTCGTGTGGGTGAAAAAGGTCAATGGATATATGTGAGCGAAACTCCTGAGGGTATGCCTCACAGTATGTCTGTTGGATTTAGAGATAGTGAAGAAATTAAAGACTTCACAGTAGATTATTCAATTTGTGTTGAGAAGTTTATTAGAAGTAAAATTGACACAATTTACAAAGAATTAGGTTGGGATTTACCCTACGCCTGTGGCGATAAAACTCCCAAAAAATATTGGTGATAAAATGAGTGAAATAGAAGATATAGTAATAAAAAAGATAGAAGCAAGAGCAGAAACAGGTGAACGTAAGTACAATACAACAATGGAAAGAGTTGACTTGACAAGAAAAGCATGGTTAATCCATGCACAGGAAGAGGCTTTGGACTTAGCAATTTATTTGCAGAAGTTGATAATGTTGGAGGAATGAGAATGGGCGATACTTGTTGGTTATGTGGTGGAAAATTGATTTGGGGTGCGGATTTCAATGCCGAAGAATATGGATATGAAGGAGAAGGCATAGTAGCCACACTAACTTGTTCGTCATGTAATGCTGATGTTACATATGTACTATTACAGGAGGAAGAGTAATGGGTTTACACAAGTTCAATCCTAATGATAAAGGTTTTACAGAAGAGGCCACATATCTCAATGAAGAGTTAGAAGAGTCTTACAATATGAGCACATACGCTTGGCATCCGGGTATGGTAGATGATGATAACAACATGATGAAGTTGAGGATGACTAAGAGTACACTAACTACCTTCAAGATGTGTCCTAGACAATATTACTATCAATATATACTTAGAATACCACAGGGTGAAACTATACCTATGGTGAGAGGCACAAATGTGCATAATGTGGTTGAATACTTTTGGAAGCAAATTAATGAAGATGTTTTAGAAGTAGTAAAGAAGTTATTAGATGAAGATAAACAAATAACGGCTAAGAAGTTATTAGAAGATTTCTTACCTACACCTGAAGATGGTTTTCACTATGAAGAAGGCACAGTCATAGAACAATGGTTTGAATGGAATTGGCTAAGATTGTTAGTGTGTCATACTGATAAAACAATGAATCTATGGCAGCCTGTTGGAAACGAGTTAGAAGTACACGCTATGGAAGATATAGAAGTAGACGGTGTAATAGTTCCTGTGCATTACAAAGGGTATGTAGACCGAGTGTTTTCAGATGGACAAGGTGGCTTCATAGTAATGGAATTAAAAACAGGTAAATGGAAAGAAAAACCCTACAAATATTCAGGAATGAGATTTGAAATGGAGTTCTACAGAATGATGTTGGTTAAATCTGATTACTCAGAATACTTACCCGTTACACAATGGGCTTGGGAATATCCTTACGGACAAGTGAACGGGGGTGATGGTGCAACTTGGGTCATTGAAGATACTAAGAGATTATCAAGATACGCTTCCAAGTCAATAAAAACCATGCAAGAAAAAGTAATTAGAGCACATTTGAACAATGATTTTCCTCCGGTACATACAGAGAATTGTAAAACGTATTGCCGTCACACAACAATGCCTTGTGGCTATTGTGACTACATTGATATATGTCCGGGTTGGAATATGATAAAGGAGATGACATTATGAAGTGGAAAGATATAATATTGAATAACAGCGAAATGAATAAACATGATAAGAAATGGTTGAAAGAAATGATAGGAAAAACAAAAATGGAATTAGATAAGTTAGTGTTGGCTAACAATAGTTTGCTACAAGATTTTCCTGAATTACCAAAAGTAAACGTCTATCTAAACATGGATGGTAATGAGAATATTAGAGTTGCTAATGGTTATCAACAAGATTTGTATGATGGTGGTTACTATGCATTCGATGTAGCAGTTAATCCTAAAGAGTTTTTACTTTATGGTATGAGCGCACCTTCTGTAATTGCTAATAAGGCTTTGAAAAAATACATAAAGATGTTAAAGTGATTGTATGTTTGTAGAATTAGATTATCCTAGAGAAGTTCTAGAGATAGGGTTGAACGGGCAAAGAGGTTTTAGAAGGATTGTACATAACGCACAAGATTTAGAAAGATATTGGAAAGGAAAAAACGGATTAGGTAATGTATACTTCACAGCCTATGGATATAGAGGCACTACGCCGCCTAAACATCATAGAGTGGATTATAACACACCTATAGTTAGACACTTTGTTTTAGATTTCGATTGTAAAGATTTTAAGGATAAAGGTAGAGATGTTGATTTTTCTTTTATGCATGAACAAGTAAAGAGATTACATAAACACTTACTTAGAAATGAAATAAAACATTACGTGTGGTTCTCAGGGGGCGGTTTTCATTTTTGGATTCCAATTAAAGATACCATATTACCAAACTCAGGTTTGGAAGTGAGTAGGATAAAAACTGCTGGTAAAACATTAATATCCGAATGGAATAAAAAGTTAAACATATCTTGTTGCGACCCTACAGTAGCGTTTGATTTCGCTGGTATGATTCGTATACCTAACTCATATAACTTTAAGAGAAAATGTTGGAGTATACCTTTGTCATCTGATGAAATACTCAATTTAGAATATTACGATTATTTAGATGAAGCACAAACACCTAGAGTTGGTTATACAGATTTAGTCAGCAACGGTGAACCTTTGCACCTTGAGTTGCCTAAAAAGAAAATTATTGTATTCAAGAAAAAAGAAGAAAAAAGAGATATGCCGGATGTTTCTTTCGGAAACATGTTAGTGCTACCATGTTTAGTGCAATCAGCATTAGGTGAAGGAAATCCTATACATAAAGCAAGGTTTCACTTAGTCAATTATCTATCATCTAGACTAAGATGGTTTCTCCATCCTGATACTGTAACAGAAGAAAAGAAGAATGAACACATAGAAAAAATAGTTTCTATATGTGAAGCACAAGGTTGGGTTGATTTTGACAGAAGTATTACTCACACACAGGTTAGTAGTATAGTGAAAGGTAAATATTCTTTAAGTAGTTGTAAGACCTTAATTAACGAAGGTTTGTGTAGTGGTATTTGTATGTACTATGATGGCACAGCAGGGGATGTGATATAATGCGTAATAAATTATCATGTAGATGGTGTGGTGCTAAAGTGTATTGGGGTCATGATAAAAGGGGAAAATGCGATGCGTGTAAATAAGTGTAGAGTCTGTGGTAGTAAACTTGCTACAAGAAACCACACAGCAAGAAAACACTCTGCAACCAATCTTTGTTTTGATTGTATGAGAAATCCACCTTTAGGGGAAAGATGCCTAGCCACCACAAGTAGAAATGAAAAATGTAAAATAAGAAAATATAGAGACACTGATTACTGTAAAGTACACCAATACTTGAGGGAAAAATAATGCCTAAACCTGATTTAATAGTAGATAGTAACGAAAGAGGTAGTCTATGTGATTCTGTAATTAGAAGAGCACAAAGAGAAGGATTAGTTGTACTTAGAAAACAATTAGTGGTAGGTGATTATCTTTCGGGTGCGGCTTGCATTGAAGCAAAAAGCATAAACGATTTATTTCTCTCTAGTCATAGCGGTCATCTATGGAGACAACTAGAAAACATGGATATGAATTATGAAAGATTCTTTTTATTGATTCATGGTTCTATTGCAAAATATATTGCTATGGCTAAGAATAACGGAAAGAAAGTCAGTTATTCAAGAGTTCAAAACGAGTTATTAGGCACAATAGCGAGAGTAATGTCTGATTTTGATTGTCAAGTTTTTTTTACAGAAAATACATCAGAAGCAGCCATGTTTGTTGTTAAACTACATGATAAGTTACACAAGCCAGCATCAAGACATGGTGCTAAAGCAATTAAAAGAGTAAGTACAAATGATGTTCGTTTAGATATGTTATTGAGTATACCCGGAATAGGTAGAGAGATGGGAGAGAAATTATTAGAAAACTGTGGCTCTATAGAAGAGATGGCATTTTCTGAATCACTAAAAACAATAAAAGGGTTAGGAGAAGTTTTGAGAGGGAGAATTGTTGAAGTCATAACAAGCGAAGAACCTGTAATAATTCAACGTAAGAAGAAAAGTTAATTTTTGTATAAATAATATTAGAAATATTAGAATAATATATATACTGACCTCTACAGGGGTCAGTATGAGAAGAGCAGAAGATTACCAAGCAACACAACAATATCCTTTATTCAAAGGGTATCTAGACCATTTTAATTCAATTTCAATTGATAATGAAATACCGGGAATGTTATCATTCTTTTTCATTCAAGGGCAAATAGCAGTACCTTATGTGCGTATACCGTGGGGTAGCACACATTTAGACCCTAGAGTTCATTCTTTTTGGATTCAATCTAGTAGAACAGGTAAGTCAATAGCGTGGGAGTTTATTGGGGATGTTCTGAGAGATGCTGGTATCAATAGTGACCTGTATACTACAGGTACAGATGCTGGTTTGATTGGGGGTTTTGAAATGGAAGAGGATAGTGAAGGGAACAAAATTACTACACTCAAAGAAGGTATGTTAACAGGTCAAAAGGCATTGAACTTCGATGAAGGCTCTATCATACTTAACCCGAACAAACACAGCCAAGAAACTGTCCTTTACTTACAGTCTGCTTGCAATCCCGTAGGAAGCAATAACAACGTCTTAGTCAAACACACAAAGATGGGTAGAATAGAAACAGAATCTTTGGTGTCATTGTGGATTACTACATATCCACCTAATGGTGTGAAGGAATATGTATTGACTAAAGGTATCTTTCAAAGAGTATTGCTATATTGGAGTACGTGGACAAGGGAAAGGCGACAACAAGTGAGTGAGCGTAGAGCCGCTTCAGCATTCAAAAGAACTTCTTCTATGGATGTGGATTATAGTGAGATAGTTGATTACTTTACAGGTTTAGAAAAAAGGTTGAGAGATAAAGTGCTCTCAATAAGTGAAACACCGTTTGTACAATGGGATGGCATGTCTCGTAAAGAACAAGAAGATTTAGTTCAATCTGTTATGACAGAAATGTTTTCCGCTGATGAGAATACATTCTATCCCGCTTTATACGATGCTATTGATGATTACTATTCTCTATTAGAAAATCTAAACCCTAGCATCCTAGAGGTTGTGTCCTCTTTCATACCTGCTATGGAAAATAATACATTGATTATGGCTACACACTTTGCTATGATGGATGAAAGTTGGATTGTCGAAGGTAGGCATGTGGATTATGCAAAAGACATTCTTTATGATATATTTAAGAATCTAATTTTATGGCTTGAAGATGAGGTAGATGTAGGGCCAAAACTACAGGAGAAAGCAGTAAACAGAAGCAAATGGCTCAAAGCATACAACGCTGTCGCTGGTATAGAACTAAGTAACAGGGGAGAAGGTTGGAGAGCGAAAACTAAGATGATGAAATCTTATGAAGCGCAAACTGATTGCTCTCCGGGTAGTGCTTACAATAACTATGATAAATGGGGTAGACAATTGTTCGATGAAGCGAAAGATGGAAGAGTAGTGTTTGTAAGAAAGAAAGAAGGTTTAGAGGTGAAAGAATGAGTAACATACTATCAATAGATATTGAAACAGCAAACTTCTCTTGGGAGATAGGCGGTTGGGGCAATCTGTCTTTGTTTGAACCTACAGTTGTAGCAACATGGGATGGACAAGAAGGCAACGTCTTTACCAAAGCAGAAATTGATGATATAGAGGGTGTGAAGGTACACGACCTACACCCGCAGGTGCTTGGTGATTTTCTATCTGAACATATAGAAAAAGGCGGTCAGATATTAGGCCATAATATAATTAGTTTTGATTTACCTGTTATCAGAGAATCAATGGATTGTTGGGCTGCTGGTGATATACTATCTAAAAAAGATTCAATTATTGACACTAAAGTATTATTTTCAAAGTCATCACTATCATACGGTAATTTACAAACATCGTTAAATGATTTAGCGAAGTATAATTTGGGTGCAACTAAATTAATGAAAAGTGAAGAAGCACCGACAGCGTGGAGAGATGGTAAATATCAAGAAGTCATTGAATATTGTCTCAAAGACACACAACTAACCTATGACTTGTATATGTTAGGTAAAGAAAACTCCATGTTGAAATCAAGATGTGTTGATACAGGAGATATAAAAGAGGTGATTTTAGAATGGTAAATAAAAGTGAATTAGAGTTAATGCAAAGGATAAATTATTTAGAAGGTTTGTTAATCGGTTTTACCGATTTTGTAAATCAAGGGCATTCTCTAGGTGATATAATGAGACAGAGTGCTCGTATAAGCGATATAATATTCCCTGTAATCAAGGAAAAAGGAAGTGAAGAAGAATGAATGATGAGAAAATAGACCCATTACATAACAACATAAGAGCAGCAAGAGCGATTGTCAACACGGTAAGAACCACACTTGGCCCTAGAGGTAGAGACAAGATGATGGTTGATGCCGCAGGTAACACCATAATAACAAATGATGGTGCAACAATATTACGTGAAATCGAGGCTGCACATCCAGCAGCCAAAATGATAATTGACATTAGTAAAACACAGGAAAGTTTGTGTTATGACGGCACAACAAGCACAGTGGTGTTAGCAGGTCAAATGCTTGCTGATTCTGAAAATCTATTCAGTAAAGGTGTGCATCCTTCATTAGTCTGTGATGGATATAACAAAGCGGCTAGAATTGCTGTAGATTATTTAGAAAGTGAATTATCTTTTGATGCCACAGACGAAGATTTACTGAAAGTTGCACAAACAGCAATCTCAGGAAAAACTCTATCATCAGCCAAAGATATAGTATCAGATTTATGTGTTAAAGCGGTTAAAATAGCGGGTAGTGCAGAAAAAGTCAATGTGATAACATATCCCGGTGGCTCTTTAATAGATTCTTACATGTTCACAGGTGTGGTTGTTAACAAAGACTACGTTGTGGAAATGGATATACCTGAGAAAACTCAAGCAGTATTATTGATGAGTGGTTTAACTAAAGATGAAAAAAATAACTCCCCAACACAACAAGTCGCCATTAGCAATATAGACGATTATGAGAAAATAATGGGGAGAGGCTCAATGATTCTAACCGACAACGCAAAAAGAATACAAGAATTATTACCTAACGGTGGAGTTCTTTTCTGTAGAGATAATGTAGAGGATTCAGTTATAGCGTTTTTGAATAAACACAACATAGCAGTAGTCAAAAGAATGCAAGAGAGTACATTAAGAGGTTTATCATCATCTTTAGGTGTGAGGGTTTCTCATGGTGTGGATGATTTAGAAACATCAAAATCTTGCACAATTAATAGAGAAAAACATAATGATGTATACTATCTATTTGTTGAAGGTGAAGCAAACTCATCCCAATCCACTTTGGTAGTGAGAGGTGCAAGCCACACTACCTTAGAAGAAGTAGAGCGAGGTTTTGATGACGCATTAGGTGTTGTATCGCTTGTGTTAAATGGTGGTAACATAGTTGCGGGTGGTGGGTCTGCTTACGCAGCCATAGCAAGTCATCTAAGAACCGAAGCACCTAAAGTCAAAGGTATGGAACAAATGGCAATCAACTCATTTGCTGACACTTTAGAAATAATACCCGCAACCATAGGTGAAGTAGCCGGACACACACCACTAAAGTGTGTTTTCGCTTTGCGTAACGCTATAGTAGAAGGAAATCTAACATATGGCCCTGATGTTGAAAACATCAATGAAATAGTTGATATGAAGGAGTTAGGCGTTGTAGAACCAACACAATTGATAAAGCAAGCCATCCTTAGTGCAACTGAGGTAACTACAGCCATTTTGAAGATAGATGACATCGTAGTGAAGAGAGGGGAATAATCTTGGGTAGATTTATGGATAAACTAAAAGTTAGTTGTAGACAATGTAACCATGAACACGTTCCTAGAAGATTAACTGCACGATACCATGACGGACTCAGAAGAAGAGTACACCTTTGGGAATGTAAAGAGTGTAGCCATATATGGATAGATAGTGCTTTTAAGAAGAAAAAATTATAACACATATCATTGTATCACAACATGGGGGTTTGCGAGATAAAAACAGATTCGACAGTTCATCAGATAATGTCTCTTTTTCTCAACACTATGCACCGCTACGGGGTTTGTTCTTTTCCCCTATTCTGTTTTCCCCCTAAATTATATATTTCATGATGCATGGACAGAGAAAAACAATATACTAGTAGTTTACTTTTTACACTATGTTAGACGCAGTGGTTTTAGACAGGGTAATATCTCAACCACTTTACATAGAAACCGCTATGTTACAAATCAAAGTATTCTTTATGACTGTAGCCTTACAAATAACCCATCTTATTCACACTTTAAGGAATGAGATTAAATATGAGTAAAATAGATAAAATATTTTGGAATATATCAAATGGTTTTTGGTGTTGGGTTACTAGAAGGGGGTTTTAGAATAGACGAAAGAATACATCACAATGGTAAATGTATGTGGATGACTGATTTTATGGAATCATTAAAAGATATAGAAGTTGAATAAAATGGATGAAGAATATTGGGATGCACAAATAGAAGGTTATGAACAAGTGTTCAAGAAACCAATTTGGAGAGATTACTTGGAAACTCAACGTAAGTTATTAGATGAAGTATTTTCTTTAGGTTTAGATTAACAATCTTCGCCTTCTGTAAAACCATCTTGTGTCTTTAAGTCAATGTAGCATTGTTTGATTATATTGTATTGAGTTTTAGCAGCAGATTCACTCATTAAAAAATTACCATTGAAGCCGCCAACAGGAGATGCACCATCAGCATAGGCATCGTCCGATGCGTATATTTTACCATTGTATTCAACAGGGTATGTTTTATTTCCTTCTTCGTCTACTTCTTTATGACATCTAGTATCAACTATTACACAATGAGCATAATCACAAGTTATTCCGTAGTTTGTTTCATATTCAATTTTTAGTGCCATTTTAATCCATCCATGTTGGGGGTTCGGGGTAATATTGTCCGTAGTCTAAAGGTAATTCTTCTCCCACTATTGTAGCAAGCGTAGCAGGGAAATCTAATAACTCTTGTCTATAAGTTGCTAATTCACCTTTTTGTGTATCTGTTAGACTATTATACAAAAGAGGTTTACTTTGATAATAGTCTACTCTTTTTTCTAACCAATAATCTCTGCCTGTCCTTACATTATTCCATGCTTCTTCTTCTGTTAATACCATTTAATCACTCAACCTGTTCTCCTAAATCTTGCTGTCATTCTCATAGGGCCAACTTGTCTTGAACTTGTTGTAACTCTTAAGTTAAATCTATCACCTGCTGAGAATGAATGTGATAATCCTGTATGGTGTGTATCATGTATCCCGCTACTATGATTTGTGCTTAAGTTTCCACTTTGGTTAGAGCCATTCTTTACTACAACAAATGTAGTAGTACCACTACTTACATTACCACTATTACCAAAGACTACATCTACTCTTTCTAAAGTACAATCGTGAGGTACATTGATACCAAAATCAGTACCATTACTTGCATTAGTCACATTAGCCCTACCATTACCATATGAAAATTGATAACCATTAGCATTACCTGTACTTCCTGTCCCTGCATATAAATCTCCTTCTTCTCCAAATATAGCAAAAGTATGGTCGCTACCATTGGTGTGTGTTACAAAACCATTAGAATCTCCTGTAATCCAAGTAACTCCACCATCACCATCTGAAATAGATAGTTGACTATCACCTGTTGCACTTGGAACATCTGCTTTTCCAATAACTACGTTGTTAGAACCGGAAGTGATATTATCCCCTGCACCATAACCAATTCCTATGTTAGATGCGCCTGTTGAAAGACCACCTAGAGAATCATATCCTAATCCTGTGTTTTTTGAACTTACACCGCTTGAACCTGCACCGGAATTAGAACCTACAAAAGTATTAGCCCAAGAACTACCTGTTGCAGTTTGACCTGCGAAACTACCAATCATTACGTTGTAATCTCCATCTCCTATTCCACCACCTGCTTCATAACCACCAATTAATGTGTTATAACTAGCATTTGCGGCCATTACTTTACCTGCTCTAAATCCTATACCTATGTTGTTAGTGCTTCCTGTTGTTATAGCACCTAACGCTTGTGAGGCTATTGCTACGTTATCATTACCTGTGCTATTAGCATCTAATGCTTCATGTCCTATTGCTACATTTCTACTTGCACTTGTAATGTTTCTACCTGCATAGTTACCGATTAAAGTATTTTCAGCACCGTCAGCAAGAGAATTACCTGCGTAATATCCAATACCTAAGTTTTCATCACCCGAAGTAAGAGAGGCTAAAGAGAAGTTACCAATAGCAGTAGTTTTTTCTGCACCTGCAATAGAACCACTTAAAGCATCGTAACCTATTGCGATATTATCACCTGAAGAACCTACTGATTTTAGTGCCTGATATCCTACCCCAATATTTCTTGCACCTGTGCTTGCAGACCAACCTGCTTTGTAGCCTATGAATATTGGATAGTCAGCAGAAGTCAAGGATAAACCTGCTTGGTAGCCTATTGCTATTCCACCCGTTCCTGAATACTGAAACATCGAACTATAACCAATAGAAACGGCTTGGTCTGATGTAGCACCAACACCTGTTCCAGCACCAATAAATGTATTCTGAGCATGACCCACCAAAGCCTTCCCAGCCTGATATCCGATTAGGGTATTTTGGGATTCATTAAGAGTCAGCCCCGACTGATATCCAACTAAGGTATTTTGACTTTTGTTGGTTATTGCTTTACCGCTTTCAAACCCGATAAGACAATTACCACCACCTGTGCTGACTGCTGTTCCAGCATCAATTCCTACTGCTGTGTTGTTATTACCACCTGATGCTAAAGAATCTAAAGCACCACTACCTAATCCTACATTGGAAGTAGCAGTTGTAATTGCATCTGATAAACCATCAATAGAAGAAGCACCGCCACTAACAGTAGACCAAGAAACAGCATTACCGCTACCACCCGAAGTTAATACTTGACCGGAAGTACCGAAGTTTGAACCTTCAATACCTATTTCTCCATTTGCCGTTAATCTTAGATTTTCATAATTTGCATACCCGACGGTCTGCCTTCTAGTGAATAGAATAAGGTCATTACCACCACCCATATTCCCAACATATAAATCACCGTTAGACGGATTACTTGTTATTTCTAAATTACCTGTTACACCATCTTCAAATCTTGCTATTCTATTAGTCGAAACACCACTAACAGGTTGACTACCTTGATATCCTTTAACTCTTAAAGCACCAACACTTTCACTCGTTGTTCCGATTTGAACATGGCCTGATTGGTCAACTTTGAATACAGTTGTGTCTGATGCTTCGTCATGGACTTCTAAGGCATCACCTGTACCTGTTTGAATAATTTTGAATAATGATGTATCGCTAGTATCTGATATTAAGAATTGTTCTGAACCTGCTGTATCAGTATATGTATATCCGGTAGTTCCACCACCTGCATTTGCGTCAACGTATTCTTTAATCGCACCTGATGACATTATGTGGTCGTCTGCATCAACAAACTCAGTTCCTACATCAACATCACTAATCAAATGTCCACCAAGTGTAATGGCGGTAGCGTTAGTTGCAGTACCCGTTACATCACCTGTAAGACCACTTGCTATTTTTTCAACAGTTAATATCTTAGTATGAGGATTGTAATGAAACTCGTCAGCAGATTCAATACGATGATTACCTGCTGCTGTTCCTGAATCACCATCTGCTATAAATGGAATTAAATTATTTTCGTTTGTATATGTTCCCGCACTAAGACTATCATTTGGTACTACGGCAATAGTAGCGGCAGCAGTAGCCGTGTCAGCGTTGCCCTCTAAAGCGCCATCAAACTTTGTCGCTTCTATTTCTCCTGATGCTTTGAATGTAACACCATCGGCGTTACCGACCCTGAATATGATTTGATTATCTGTACCGAACTTAATTTGGTCTGTACTGTCTCTTCCGATAACCAAACCTGTGTTCAACACCGATGTAATTGTAGTCTGTGCTGCTGTCACTGCGACATCGTTTGTGTTAACAGTTATACCATTCCCTGCACCAACAGTAAGAGTTCTATTGGCAGCAATAGTACCACCACCTGTCAGGCCTGAACCTGCGGAAATTGAAACGCCACTGTGGTCTATGTGTTCATTGGCTACGAAATCAGAGAAACCGTCGTGACTTGCGCTACCTGCGAGAACTACTGCTGTGCCTTCTACTGTTATTTGTCCAGCACTCGCTCTCGCAATTGTGGTATCAGTAGCATGACCGAGTTCTATATCTTCGGTTACTATTAGTCCTTTTTTTACCTTAAAATCCGCATTATTTGTTGCCATTGTATCACCATGATTTCACTTTCCATCATATTAGTAGAGTATTGAGTATTGTGTAAGTATGGTTGCCGTCATTAGCAGGTGTGTACTTCAATTCCACAGTACCTGAGTTGTAATTCCCCGACCAAGCACCAATCGAAGCACCTGTGCTAATCATGCCATATTCAAGAATATACACATCATTGGATGTACCTTCGTATGTAACGAGTATCTCACCAACGTCTGTGTCTACTGCGGTATCTTTCTTGATTTGATAGATGTATTTGGCGGTTTTGTAAGTGGCAGCAGCGTAACTAGCAAGAACAGTAGCCCCTGAAACATCTGCACCTGAGCCTCTTGATGTGTCTAACACAGCAACTGCGTCTACGCTAACAGCAGCGGCTTGTACTGTACCTGTTGATGTTACATTGTTTATGTTATCGAGGTTTCTACTAGCGTCTACAACAAGAGCCTCGCTTGCTGAAACTGTTCCTATTGCGGCACTTAGGTCGAGATAGTTCAGTTCTGCACCTGTGGTTGTAATAGCCGTTCCTGCATAACTCAAATCACCTGCTGGAATAGTAACTAGTCCATTTCCATTAAGCGTGAATGTGATATTACCATGAGTGTTGGTGCTTGAAATGTCGTTACCGTCAATTGTGATGTTATCTGCTACAAGAGAGCCGCCTGTGATAGCGGCTGTTGTGGTGATTGCATTTCCTGTGCTTATTGTACCAAAACCGGATGCTATCGAACCACCAGCCAAAACATCAACAGTCGTTAGACTTGATGTTACTACACCGGATGCTAATGTTGTAGCGTTGGTGAATATATCCGCGTTAGCAATTTTGAACTTCTTACCTGTTGCTATGTTGAAATCTTGATTACTAGTCCAATTAGAATTAGTGCTATCCCAAAGAATTGATTTATCTGACGCACCCTTTAGTGTGATTCCGCCACCATTTGCTGTGGTGTCGGTTGGGGTTGCTACTGAACCTAAATCTAGGTTTTTATCCTCTACAACAATAGTTGTACTTGATAGTGTATCAACTGAACCTGTAACAATTAAATCACCATTAACAGTTAGATTATCTCCAATTGTAACTTCAGATGCAGTTGCGTTTCCAATAGTTATAGCAGTTCCTTGAGTTGTACCGATTGATATTGATGCTGCCCCTACACCTGAGTTTGCAGCGTCAATAGTCAGAGCCTTAGCACTACCTGAGTTAGCCGTCATCGTTAGGTTGGTTGTATCGGTTGAATCTATGGATAGTGTTGTTCCATCTACAGTAATTGCGCCACCATTCAAATCAATAGTTGAATCTGCCGCAGTTGAAAGACCTGTAAGTGCGCCAACAGATGTAATCTGAGTCTGTGCTGCATTAACGCTTAATACGGCACTAGCAGCAGTAAGACCTGTACCAGCAAATAATGTTGCTAAAGTGTTAACTGTGCCTTTTACAGTATCATTACCTGCTGTGCTTGAATCACCAAAGGCGATTAAATCTCCCGCTGCAAAGTTGGCTGATGTGCCGAGGTCATCAACATCTAAAGTGAAAGTCATATCGTATGGGTCAGCATCTGTACCATTATTTGTATTAGTCCAATTGGTAGTAATTCCCGCACCAATAAACTTCACTTCTTTACTTGTGGTGATTGCTACTTCTGTACCATCATCATCTTCTAATTGGAAACCCGCACCCATTCCGTCTGCGCCTGAAGCGGTGCTTGCTATTGAAATCGCTGGCGCACCTGAAGTATCTGAAGAAGGGGTAAGAGTAACACCTGTACCTTGTATTAATTTGAATGCAGAAGTGCCTCCACTTTGACCGCTATATGGCTTATTAATTGTAATAGTTTCTGCACTACTCCAAGAGGTTTTAATGTCTTTTGAAATGAAAACCATGCTATTAGTTGAATCTATACCCACTACTGTAGTGCCTTTTTCTAATTTTGCATTACCTAATACATCACCAACAGCATATCTACTATGATTACTTGTACTAAACTTGAATGTACCTGCACTAGCAGAGCCAACCGAATCAGTACCATTTGTTTCAGGTGAAATTATTATTTTGTCAAAATTGACTACCGCACCTGTATTACTTGATGTTTGAGTCATCTAATCACGCCCCTATTCCTGAACTAGCCAACCCATTGACGTTAACGGATAAATGAATCACATCACCACTTGCTCTACCACCCAAACTACTTGTGAAAGTATTTTGCTTAAAACCAATAATCATACCATGATTACCTGATAATGTACCATCTGCTTTAGTATCTTTATCTATGAAAAAAGTACCTGAGCCGAATCCTTTATCTCCAAAATCCATAGTAGTAACTTCATCAATAAATGTACCGTTTCTATTATACACTCCATACAATTTTTGTACATATCTGTATTTTATCACATCACTTGAATTAATTATAGACATCATCCCAAAGACCTCAACTGCTTGGAAAGTATCGTCATTAGAATCTGATGTGTTTATCCCCATTATTGTTATTTTATCACCGGGGTTAACATCAGTAGCAATTGCTACCTCCATAGTTTTACTTGTATAAAAATTAGTTCCATCTACCTCTAGTATATGTTGTGTGCCATCTGCTGTTCCTGTTGGGAAACCATCGCTATTTCTTAATTTACCACTAGCACCATGTAAATAACCCGATGCGTTTACATTTATCACAGAGTTCAAAGAACCTGTCATTCTAGTGCTACCTCCGATATTCAAAGCGTCTGATGTGTGTGGCTCTTTCAGAATACCAACTCTTCCTGATTGAGCAGATACAGTAAGAGCATCGTTATATGTACTACCTGTGTGGTATTGAACTTGTAGAACTTCAGGAGTAAAAGATACATTTCCACCGTTTACAGTTGCTGTAGCATTAAGATTCATTGTGATTTGTGTGCTGCTATCAATACTAGCAATCCTAGCAGCAGTAGGTATGCTTGTACCATTAATTCTCATACCTACTTTTAATGCACTAGTATTACTACCATCACTAATTGTAAAAGTCGCAGCACCGCTGCTTATGTTACCTGCTTTGGTGATTGTTGCACTTGAACTACCTGATTTTGTTTGAACCATTAAAGCCTGTTCACCTACATGACTTGCTACCGTTTTTGTTATACCGTTAGAAGTTAAAGAAGCCCCTGTAATGCTATTATCAGCAGTACCTGTAACAACTAGGCTAGTGTCGGCTGTAAGTGTAGTAAAATCACCTGTGGATGCTGTAGTAGAACCCACAGAAGTAGCGTCTATCGTACCAGCATTTATGTCAGCCCTAGAAATAACTACTGAACTATTACCTTTTGGTGTGATATTGATGGGAATGTTTGTATCAGTACCATCTGCTGAAAGCGTTACGGCTGTAAGTGTTACACCCGCTGCTGCAACATTGGTATCGAATGTACCTGCTTTTACTGAATGGTCGCTGGGAACTGTTACGTCACCATCAGCCACTACTAATCCTTTTTTCACTTTGAAATCTGCGTTATTTGTCGTCATTATGCCACCATCGCTTGCCAACTTACTCTAACATCGCAGACTATTCCTGTAACTCGCGGTGTGACCTCCAATATCAAATTACCGCTTTCTATCTTGGTATCGTACACACCTTGTAAAGTTTCGTTGGAGTTGGATTGGACTAAACCGTATACTGTGATGGATGCATTTGTACCATCATGGGTTACAACAGCCTCTGCTGTTTCAAAGACTCTATTGCTACTGCCATCTTCACCATCAAACTCTATCAAGAGTTTACCTGACCTGAAGTTAGCAATAGGAAAAAGAGTAATGTCCATATGGTCGTCTGAACTACCATCACCGTTGTTGTTAGTATCAGTAATAGAGCCTGTGGATTCACCATAGCCGACATTTGCTATTTGTAAGGGGGCTAGTGGTGTTGCTTGGTTGATACCGACTCTATCATTAGTTACATCAACCTTCAATGTGTCTGTATCAATCGCTACATTTCCTGAACCTGTTATCGTGGTGAAACTACCAGCACCGTGTACTGTGGTGAAATAACCGTTAGCCCATTTTACTGAACTGCTACCTAAATCTAACGTGTTGTTTCCACTTGGGAATACACCCTTGTTAAACTCCCAAGCACCTGTGGTACTACTCCATGAAATTGTTTTATCAGTAGCACCTTTGAGTGTTATACCACCACCGTTTGCAGTGCTATCGTCAGGTGAACCCACAGAACCTAATTCAATATTCTTATCATCAACTGTGATTGTTGTTGAACTAATTGTTGTTGTTCC